>Ga0302296_1002492_pt1 | contig 12396 bp, 11 predicted proteins | sample III_Fen_N3_1_FD_194546 | JGI IMG/M metagenome (GOLD analysis project Ga0302296, IMG submission 194546) | Peat permafrost microbial communities from Stordalen Mire near Abisko, Sweden - III_Fen_N3_1 | ecosystem: Environmental > Terrestrial > Soil > Wetlands > Permafrost | place: Sweden: Abisko... | reverse complement strand
AGGATACCCACCACATAACGTTCGCATTTTCATCGAATTCACGCTTCACCATATTTCCATGGATCGTAATTAAGTCACCAACCGCAATTTCTTGGCCACCGCTTGTTGGCGAGGTGTCGTCGCTGATCGCTTTTGCAATTTGTCCGCCAATCAGGGCACCAACCAAGGCGGCAACTGCGGCAACTAATGCTGCTAATAGCAAGGCAAAAATGCACAAGATAACCGTTGCACAGCCAATTGCTGCTCCAATTGCAGCCGCGGCAATAACACCGCCAACTGCCCCAATGCCTACTCCTATTTGCGCTCCGGTCATGGTGTCACACACACGTTTCGTGAAAAAGTAATTCCGCATAATTTCCGATCGGCGCGGTGGCTCTTCTTCTGTACAAAACACTTTCGCTTGCCCATCTTCTAAAACGTCCCAATACCGCGATTTCACAACCACATCTACTCTGTCATGCATGGCAGTGAAAGGAAACAGTTCTTCTGTCCACTCGGTGAAATCTTGTACAATTTCACTCACAACACCAGCCACACATTCGCGCAGCCCCTTTGTTCCGACACAGCGATCAAATGCGTAAATACCAACAATAATGATTACTGCAATTCCGGCTAAACCGCCAGAAATAGCTCCTCCAGAGGCACCTCCTAAGCCAACGCCAATACCTCCAACTGTATCCAACCCTTTAATAACTCCTCCAGCAGCACCTGCAATGGAGGCAATAATTCCAATGACACTTCCAATACGTGTTATCGGTTCTGGAATCGCGGGGGAATTAGCCGCACCGCACCGTGGTCTTCTTTCTATACAAGCCATGTTTTCTAGTTTTTAATTAATCTGTTGAAAATGAAATTGATGCGACACAAGAGCATTCCGATGATAATTCCCACCACAATTCCAATGAACCAAGCAATTACATAGAGTCCAAGTGCTCGGACAATAAACACCACCGCGAAACAAGTAAGCAGGCAGTTGACGAAGGATGGAATTGCTACGGATCGAAAGGTCAGTCGGGCTAAAATCACCAGAACGAATTGGATGAACATCCAGGTGAACAAGGTGAGCATTAAAGCAACTTGAACAGCTTCGGTGGTATTCATTATTAATCCACCTTGTCGCATATCCAAAAACATAAGGAACGTTCCCGCAATTGCTCCTGCAATAAGACCTACATTTCCACATAAACCTAAGCGTTTTGTAAAGATGTTGAGGGACGTGAAAAATTTTACAAGTAATTTCATAATACCTCAATTAATTGTCAATTCTGATTAAACGTGTGATTCCTCCAATCAATTCTCCAGTAGAAATCCTGCCCAACATCGTTACTTGGTGCTGAGGTGCAGAATCTGGTGTTCCATGTAAAAAATCGGGGATTTGAATGTTCAAGGTGGCTATTTTCTGCTCGTGTGGAGCAAAGGTTTGGAAGGCCAAATCGGAAGGAGTAACAGACGCAATGATGTCTGTGGGCATCAAAACCAGCTGAATTTGTTGGGTGAAATTTGAATTGTTGTAGATCGGTACTTGAATGGAAAAGTTTCTACCTGATTCAGAAGTATATCCTCCATCGTGTACCTGCGACCCTACATTATTGATTAAACTGCTGTCGTGCGGATGATCAATTTGAATATGAACACCAACTCGTGCATCGCCTTCCAGTGTGGCAGCATCCAATGGGAAGTTCAATGTGGCTTCGGAATTTGGCGCGAGGTTAATCACCTTGGTTAATTTTAATTCCTTTACGGTTCCAATCCCAAATGGTGAAATGTAGTAGTGAACATTTACGTTGATTGCAGGAACTGTTGCCGAGAGATTTCGCACCTTTACGGTTGCTTCTGACTGCAAAGCGAAAGGTTTCCAAGAGTTTGTGATAATGTCTGGGCTGTCCCAACTGGGGATCTCACCAAGTTGGATTTTCTCCAATTGACTGTAAATAGCCAAATCTGGTTTCTCAACAGGATCGGAGGTTACAACACTCTTGCAACGACCTTTTGGTCCTGAACTCCTTGCGCCGCTGCAGCGACAACCTTCAAGAAAGGATTTGCTGACGTTAGCTTGCGCACTCGTTTGAAATGAAGTTGTTTTCATCGGAATAATGGTTTTTTAAGCTTCATAAGGCTGATCCTCATCCACTTGGTTAAAACGAATCTACTATTTTTTTGTTTAGAGCTCGATTTTTCTTTAAAAAAAATTAGATCAATTCTGTGATGTCTTGTATTGCATCAGAAATTCCGTAGAATGTTATCATCCAACAACTTGGGGAGTTCATGATGAAAACTGGAACTAAATTGGAAGCAACTTATTCGTTCAACGAGGTAGTTTTAGGAACGGGGGATCATTTCCTTTGATTTTCCAGAATTCAACGACCCGATTATAGAATAGGAATGATCAGATCCTCGAACAACTACAAAAGACTCTATTTAATTGGGGTTCTAGTAGTATGATAAAAGAAAAGGGAGCCTCTACAAAAGCTCCCGTCACTAAACCTAACCACTGAAAATCAAGAAAGCCCTTTATAAAAGGTGGCGTGTAAACCAATTTCTTGACTACGAATGTCTGTCTTTTAATCCATCGTACTTCGGGGGTAAATACCCCTTTATGATAAACGCGTGTTTTTACGCAAGTACTTCCTCACTATTCTAACCAAGCGTTTTTTAACCCAGAAAACAGCATACAGCAAATTTAGTCTGTCCTTACCAAGTTTTTATTCGGTTGAATATCAATTATAACCTGTGGAAAATATGCTTGGAGAAAGTGAGAATCAAGGTCAGAAGAAACTATTCAGTACCTGTGTTAAAAGAGTTTATTGATCAGAATCATGAGCTTGTATTACTAGCCAATCGGATCGATTGGACTGGCTTGGAAAAGGAGTTTTCAGTTTGTTATTCCAAAACGGGACAGCCTGCAATGCAAGTTCGTTTTATGGTGGGGAGTTTGTTACTCAACAATCTATACAATCTAGCAGATGAGATACTGGCAAAAGCTGGGATGATGCCCCCCTGCATGCAGTATTTCTGTGATATGGCACATTTTCAACATCATTTTCCGTGTGATCCGAGCGATTTTGTTCATTTTCGCAAGCGTATCGGAGAAGAAGGAATTGAAAAAATGTATCTGGCTGTAGTTTAAGAACCTAAATGTAAACTATATTTGAAACACTCAAAATGCATCAAAACATAAATTATGTTGTGGCACAATAATTGAAAATAAATTCAAAAATAGAAGATTATGAAAAGAACATTGATTTACATTTCCTTTAGCTCCTTATTCTTATTCTCTTGTGGGATGGGTAAAAATGCAGCCAACAAAACACCAAAACCAGCTGGTGAAACATTATTGGAATCATATTGTAGTAGTGATGAATACCTTAGCAACAACGATTATTTTCGTTCTACGGGTATAGGTGAAAGCATGGATCAAATGACTGCCAACAAAAAAGCACGTTCCAATGCCCAAAGTGAACTGGCAAAAACAATTAAAAGCACCATGCAAATCGTTGGTGACAATTATGTTAAATCTTCGGAAGTCAATAATAAAGAGGAATTAACGGAAACATTTCAGGAGATGTCACGAACAATTGTTGATCAAGAATTAATCGGAGCAATAAAAATTTGCGAGAAATATACAAGAACCGCAGAAGGGAATTACAAATGCTATATGGCACTTGAGCTTTCTGGATCGGATATCTTATCCAAATACAATGAAAAATTAAAGCAGATTACAATTACGAAACATTCAAAGAGACCTTTGATGAAGAAATGAAAAAACTGGAAGAAAAAGAAAAACAAAAAAAATAAATTAGTTGATGTCTGTTTAGTTACGTCAATAAACAAATCTATTTTATGTTTCGAACACCGTTCTTCCATGTATGTTGTTTATTACCATTGATGTTTTTTTATACGTCTGGATTTTCTCAAAAAAAGGGCGAACCTGAATGGGTAAAGAACTACCCATCTGAACCCGAGTATTATATAGGAATTTCCAAGATCAGTAAAAAAACGCCCAATTACATTGAGGTTGCCAAAAAAAATGCTCTAAGTGAATTGTCCAATGCTATTTCAGTGAATGTATCAGTGATCACTGTTTTTTCTCAAGAAGAGAAGAACAATCAATTTATTGAAGACTTTAGTGAGGTTATCAATACAGCAACAAGAAATAATATCGAGCACTTGGAAATTAATGCTGTGTGGGAAAACAAAAAAGAATACTGCATCTATTACAAATTAAAAAAAGTAGACTACCAGCAAAACTATGAACGGAAAAAAAATGAGGCTACAGAATTGGCGCTGGATTTCTACAAAAAGGGATTAACTTATGACAAAGACAATCAACTGCAACTTGCCTTACTAAACTATACGCGAGCGTTGAGCACTTTAAGTCCATTTTTGTCCGAATCAATTACCATTGTAGACAACAACGGCAAAACGATTTATTTAATCAATGAACTCATCAACCAACTTTCTTCAATTTACAAAGAGCTAAATGTTAAACTAAAAAAAAAAATACCTAGAGCCAGGGCGGGAGAGCCATTCAGTGATGTTGAATTATTGACTTATAGAAACAACTCATCGCTTGCAAATATTCCACTAAAAATCATTTCTGAAAAGCTGGTAATCATTGGTGAAAAGCATCAAAGTAATCAAGATGGATTGTGTATGTTTTCTACTCAAAAATTACCGTTAAAATTTAATGAGATTTATCAGATCAATGTTTCGGTTGATTTTGAAGCACTGCTTAAAGAAGCAACTCAAGATAAGCTTATCATTGATCTATTTAGTAGTGTCACACCAAATGTTTTAACTATAAATATCAACCCCAATGAGAGTTCTCTTTCAGGTCATTTTCAAGAGAACTCTTATAGTACTGAGTCTAGTAATATAGATAACATGTTTGCTGAACATCAATTGTTAATGGAAGAAATGAAGCAGAAATCTGCTGAAATGAGAGAACAATCACAATTCCCGGATACTAAAACGACTAATGATACTCAAACAACTGTTACTAATAATACCGGTATAACCAACTTTACAGACTTGTACAATCAAACAGCTTTAGTCAATTTCCCTAGTGAACGGTTAGAATTTTTGAAAGCTCAGGGCGGATCAATTCAACTAAGTAGTTCCCAATTAAAAAAGATCGTGCAACTAATGGGCTTTGATAATTATAAATTACAAGTTATTCAACTTTTTATGCTACGAGTAACAGATAAGGATAAGCTTTATAAAACACTTAAAAAAGAAATGCTTTTCGCTAAAGACGAATTGAAAGAATTGTTGGAAGATATCTAATTTATCATGAACTTCTAATGTCAGTTTCTGCTTTAACCTATTCTTGGATTTTTAATTGTTGGGGTTCGATCAACAACAAATTCGAGATTTCTTTATCCGAAAGATTGAGTTAATTAGGCTCTGCTGAAAAAGAAATCATGAAACAAGCAATTAGAAAAGGGAACAACTATATGTTCCCTTAATGCTGTGCCTAACTACTGAAAGCCTTGTGTTTTTACCTGGTAACTTGAGCTCGATTTTAACTAACTCTTTTTACATTGGTAGCCGTTTACGAATCAAATCTTCCAAACAATCTACAAATCGCGGATGATCGTTTGAACTTGGAACCAACTGTACACTTTCGCCACCGTGTTCAATGAGTAATTCATTGTATTCATCTCCAATTTCAATGAGTGTTTCCAAGCAATCAGCTACAAATGCCGGACTGAATGCCAACACTTTTTTCACGCCTTCTTTCCCCCATTTGCGAATGATATCATCCGAAAAAGGTTGAATCCATTTTTGATTGAGGCGCGATTGAAAACTCACCACATACTGATCTTCTGATAACCCTAACTTGGCAGCAATAAGTCGGGTGGTTGCGTAACAAGTAGCTTTGTAGCAAAACTTGGCATCCTCAGAAACTTCGTGCTCGCAATTATGGTCGGCACACAAATTATCATCGTACACTTTATCTACATGACGCTCGGGCAAACCGTGGTAGGAGAACATGATTTTATCGTAATCGGCAAAGTTGAATTCCTGAGCACGCGCTACGATGGAATCAATGTAGCCTTCATTGTCATAAAACTGACTCACAATTTTCACTTCCGGAATCACCCACCATTTGCGAATGATTTCCATCGCTTTATCCATTGCAGAGCCTGTTGATGCGCTCGCGTATTGCGGAAATAACGGAATGATGATCAATTGATCGTAATGAGCTTTTCGCATGCGTTCCAACACACTTTCCAGCGATGGATTTTGATAACGCATTGCCAATTCAACCGTCACATCTTCACCGGCTTCAAAACGTTCCTGTACCAGTTTTTTCACTGCTTCGGTATAGGTCATCAATGGTGAAACACCGTTACCTAATTCCCACAATTCTTTGTAAATCTTAGCCGATTTGGGAGCGCGAAAAGGAACTATGATTCCCCGCACCAATAATTGTCGCGCTACAAACGGAATATCAATCACCCGTGGGTCGGTCAAAAATTCGCGCAGATAACGGGCAACATCTCCACGACTTGGGCTATCCGGAGTTCCTAATTGAATGAACAATACTCCTGTTTTTTTTGCTGTCATGGTGTTTATATAAGAGAAAGCCCAAAATTAATATGGCTTGGCGAAATAACAATCAAAATTGCAAGAATAATGATCATTAACACCAAGCCATATTAAAAAAAATAGAAGAATCTATTGAATTGTAACCGTAGACGAAACCTGATTGGTTAATCCATCGCGATTTGTAACGGTAAATGTGTATTTATTCACTTGTCCTGGAGAAGCTTCTAACACAAAACTTTGATCGTAACTGTAATTGTCTTCTTCCGACCCGGATAAGTCTTTGCTATAAACTGTAGTCGCAGTTCCACCATTCACTGATTTTGAAATATTGAATTTCTTCAATACATCTTTCTTCTCTGCTTTAGATGCGTTGATTCCGAAAACGATGGTACTACCACCGGTAGCGTTTACATCTCCAGTGATATAACTACCACCCGTTTTAAAGCTGATGTTTGGCAATTTACCTTCATCTTTTTCACATGAGGCAATGATTAAAATCCCCATAAATAGGGCGATTGATTGAATGATATTTTTCATTTTATGTATTTTAAAAACGTTAACGATTAACTCACCAAGCAGTCATTTACTCAGTAAGCGATGTTCAAGTGATCGAATTAGCTTTTAAAAACCATTTCTGGGGGTGGATCAGGCACTTTAAATCCGTCCATCCGCCATTTATCCGGAGGCTCGGGCATGAATTCTTTTGTGGTAAGAAGGAGATCATTTACAGCATCTGTCTCAAAGGAATTGTTATCCAGTGGTACAACTTTTTTGTGTTTAAATACCTTAAATGCTATGCTTTTCTGCTCTTTCGATAAACTATCGTAAATGCCGAGAATTTTTGTTTCGTCTTCATCCAACAAACAGGTCAATAATGTTGTACCATTACTTTTCCGGATGTTGATCACTTCATAAATTTTATCTTGATAAATCACTTCCTTGCGGTTTCTTTCCCATTGAATCAATTCTCCGTCCTTGAATTTGATTGTTTGGAAAGAAGATGCCTGTTTTAGTGCTTCGGATTGTGAATAGGCTTCATGAAGCTTGCTTCGCTTGTAAACATACCAAGCAGAAGGTAGCATATACTGCATCCCCCAAAGTAACAATAACACAACAGAAAGTATGCGTGCTTTCATTTAATCCTGACAGGTTTATTCCACTTCACCTTCAAATTTAATGTAATTGTGCGTCCGATGTTCAACAATCCGAAATTTTTGAAACGGGAAAGGTGATCGTAATAAGCCGTATTCAACAAGTTATTACCAACCAAACTCAACGAATAAGTTTTACCTTTTCTAACAATATCAGACGTTACACCGGCATTCAACAACCAATAGTCGGGTGTTTTAATTTCGTAAGGCGCTGTTTGATCTTGTTTGAAACAATAATCGACATTGGAAAACAGATTTAAGGTAATTCCGTGACGATTGTAGGGCGTATACATTACTTTGGGCACAATTTTCTGAGCGGGGGTAAATGGGGTGAAATTGCCATCTTGTGTTTTACTCACCATGCCCGAATAGGCTACTCCCAGCTGTAATTGAGCCATTGGCGTTACGGTTAAAGCCACTTCGGTTCCGTATTGCTGTGCATCTTGTTGCTTGAATCGGTAAACCGGAAAACCAAACCATTGTTCTGTTGTGGGAGTGAGGTAAACGTAATTGAAAAACTGATTAAAGAACGGACTCACCATCACATCCACCCATTTATTGGAATAATTGAGGTAAAGATTCGCCGAAACAGTTTGCTCATTTTTGAGCGATGGATCGCCGATTTCATAGGTGAATACTCCCTCGTGCAATCCGTTAGATGACAACTCGGCCAAATTGGGAACACGCACTCCGGTTGCCACGTTGAATTTAGTGGTGAATGAACTTACCGGAAAATACGTAAAACCGGTGTAGGCATTATAATATCCGGCAAACTTCGAAAATGGTGCAATGTCTTTTTCACTGGAATTAACGGTAGGTGTAAGTCGAGTTTGAATCCATTTTTCACCGACTCCGGCACCGTTTTCCAAGATCAAATGATCGTTTACCGTGGTTTCAATGTAACCTGATATATTGCTTTCTTGCAACCAAGCGTCGGGAACAATTTTTCGTGAGCCGTAGTTTGTGTTGTTTTCAATAGAACTCAATTGCGAAAGCACCAAGCGGTTGCGTTTACCTAATTGCTGTTCCCACTTTACTAAATATTGAAACGTGAGCAAGTGCATATTCAAACTTATGGCGCCACCGCCTTCATTTTCCATGCGTTCGTTGGATTGTACACCAAGATTCACATTCAACAAAGATGCGTTTTTCAGCACCAATTTGTTTTCTGATGAAAGCATGTTGAGTAGCACCAAGTGAGTCGGATTTTCATTCAACCTCCTGCTCCAACGGTTATCGGGTGTTACAAATGAATAGATGTCGTTAAAGATGAATCCGAAACGGTTAAACGATCCGTAATAATTATTGGTCGACACCCAATTTCCTCGGCGAAAACCGAACGTAGATTTGATGTTATACCCGTCGAAACGGCTGTTTAACACACGTTGATTCTTTCCATCGGAATAATCGGAATTGTTGTCTACTCCTACTCGGATGCGAAACCAGCGTTTGCCCCAATTCACTTTGTAACCTGCTTGCGCAAAACCACCCAAGGTATTTGAATTGAATCGGATCCCGATGTCTTTCTGCGAAGTGTTTACGAGCGGTTTTTCTTCCTCGATCACGTTGATGACGCCACCAACAGCTTCGGTTCCGTACAATACGCTCAACGGACCTTTGATGATTTCCACTTTAGAGAGCCCGAAATCGGATAAGCCCAATCCGTGCTCTTCCTGCCACTGTTGATTATCGAATTTTAACCCGGAAATGAGCATCAACACACGGTTTCCGTAAAGTCCTCTGATAACGGGTTTCGCAATGGCAACACCCGTAGAAAGCATGCTTACACCGGGCGTTTTAGCCATCAGATCGGTCAAATTGAAATTACCGTATCTACTCAAGCTATCGATCTTCAATGAGACGATATTCTGTGATAGTTTCCTAATCGGCTCTTCGCGGTATCCGGTAACCAAAATAGGTTCCAACAACTGAACTTCGGAAGTATCTTCCTGTTGTGCGTATCCTGTAAAAACAGAACACAAAACCAACGAAACCAAGAGATACTTCATGCTGCGTAAATCGGTTTATGACTACTTAAGTTACACAAGTAAGACGATTGAAATCGTTTTTGGATTCAATCCTCCGATTCAACTCTTACACATGCATAGCACGGTTATCCGTTGCCGCCAAAGCAGCTTCTTTTACCGCTTCAGAATACGTTGGATGCGGGTGACACATGCGCGCCAAATCTTCTGCTGAAGCTCTGAATTCCATTGCAGTAACGGCTTCCATGATCAAATCGGCTGCACGTGCAGCAATCATGTGAACACCAAGAATTTCATCCGTTGTAGCATCTGCCAATATTTTCACAAAACCTCCTGTATCCATACTTGCACGTGAACGCCCCAAGGCTTTCATCGGGAATTGTCCGGCTTTGTAATTTACTCCGGCAGCTTTCAATTCTTCCTCAGTTTTTCCAACTGCGGCAATTTCTGGCCATGTATACACTACTCCGGGGATCAGGTTGTAATTGATGTGCGGTTTTTGACCTGCCAATATTTCGGCAACAAACACACCTTCTTCTTCGGCTTTATGTGCTAACATCGCTCCACGAACCACATCACCGATTGCGTAAATATTCGGAACGGCAGTTTGGCAATGATCGTTGACTTCAATCTGACCGCGATTATTGGCTGTCAAACCGGCTTTATCAAGCGCCAATCCGTCAGTATAAGCTTTACGACCCACAGCAACCAAACAGTAATCACCTTCAATCACAACCGTTTCCTGTTTTTTGTTTACGGCTGTTACTTTTACACCTTTTCCTGTATTTTCAACCTTCTGAACACTTGTTTCAAGGTTGAATTTGAATCCTTCTTTTTTAAGGATTTTGATGAATTCTTTTCCTAATCCACGATCCATTGTCGGGAAAATAGCGTCAGCAAATTCTACCACCTCTACTTCCGAACCCAAACGAGCGTAAACCGACCCCAATTCCAATCCGATCACACCACCGCCAATTACGATGAGTTTTTTCGGAATTTCCTTCATGTTCAAAGCTTCGGTAGACGTGATGATGCGATCCTTATCCGGTTCCATACCCGGAAAGAAATTCGGTTTCGATCCGGTAGCAATGATCACATTTTTGGTGGTAATGGTTGTGTTATTTCCTTCCGTATCAGCAATAGCAATGGTTGTTTTATCTACAAACGAACCGACACCCTGATACACGGTAATGTTATTTTTATCCATCAAGAATTTCACACCGTTACACGTTTGTGCTACTACTTCATTCTTGCGGGCAATCATCTGAGCCAAATCCACTTCTACCTTATCTACCTTAATTCCGTGGGTAGCGAAAGTATGCGTCGCGTTGAAGTAATGTTCAGAAGAATCCAGCATTGCTTTCGATGGAATACAACCTACATTTAAGCAAGTTCCACCAAGTGTGGCGTATTTTTCAATCAAAGCGGTCTTCATTCCCAATTGCGCGCAACGAATTGCAGCCACATATCCACCGGGACCCGAACCTATAATAGTAACATCAAATGTGCTCATAACTTTCTTGTAATATTGGAGTGTAAAAGTAGTTTTTCCAAGAGGAATTATCAATTATAAATGATGAATTATCAAGAAATCCCACCTTTATAATTGATAATCGAGTAATTAATAATTAAAGATCAAATATATGCTTCTCAGCATGATAAGACGATCGCACCAACGGGCCGCTTTCCACGTATCGGAATCCCATTTCGAGACCCAATTCGCGGTATTTATCAAAACGTTCCGGGGTTACAAATTCGGCTATCGGTAAGTGTTTCGGTGTGGGTTGCAAGTATTGCCCCAAGGTTAAAATATCCACTCCAACAGCGCGCAAATCGTGCATGGTTTCAATGATTTCTTCGTCGGTTTCACCCAAGCCGAGCATTACACCCGATTTGGTGCGCATTCCTCCTTTTTTCAAGCGGAATAACACTTCCAAACTGCGATCGTATTTGGCTTGGATACGCACTTGTTTGGTTAAACGACGAACGGTTTCCAGGTTGTGCGAAACGATTTCCGGAGCTACATCGATGATAGCTTGCAGGTTTTCCCATTTCCCGGCAAAGTCAGGAATCAAGGTTTCTAATGTTGTTCCGGGTGATTGATGACGGATGGCACGTACCGTTTGCGACCAAATCTCAGAACCGCCATCTTTCAAATCATCACGGTCTACGGACGTAATCACGGCGTGTTTTACGCCCATGATTTTCACGCTGTTGGCTACACGTCCCGGCTCAAAGGTATCTACCTCATCTGGTCGACCGGTTTGCACAGCACAAAATCCGCACGAACGCGTACAGATATTGCCCAGAATCATAAACGTTGCCGTTCCTTCACCCCAGCATTCGCCCATATTCGGACAGCTACCGCTTTCGCAAATGGTGTGTAATTTGTGTTCATCCACCAAGGTGCGAACTTTGCGGTAATTCTCGCCTGTAGGCAATTTTACGCGAAGCCATTTCGGTTTTTTAATGCGGATGTTGTTGTCGCTTGTAATTACTTCTTCTGACATATTTCAATCTTTCTAAAAAACCTTTGCTAAAAGGTCATCCCAAATCACTACAAAAGTAAACACTAAATAACCGCCCAATCGACTTAAAAAACTGTACCTTTGGCGCATTATTCAATCGTGTACAAAAGTACAAAGAAGCAACGGAAAAACGATGGCAACAGCAGAAGTAACCTATTTGGGAGAATTGCGCACCGA
>Ga0302296_1002487_pt1 | contig 12405 bp, 11 predicted proteins | sample III_Fen_N3_1_FD_194546 | JGI IMG/M metagenome (GOLD analysis project Ga0302296, IMG submission 194546) | Peat permafrost microbial communities from Stordalen Mire near Abisko, Sweden - III_Fen_N3_1 | ecosystem: Environmental > Terrestrial > Soil > Wetlands > Permafrost | place: Sweden: Abisko... | reverse complement strand
GAATATTCATTTTTTGGATCAAGCTCCTGCAATCTGCATTCATTGCGGAAATAAGTGTACATATCTCCATATCTGCTGCCTTTTCGAAGTTATTTTTATAGATTTAATTTACATCCTGAATATTATTTCTTTCTATGAATATTATTTCTTTCTGTGAACATTATTTCTTTCTGTGAATATTATTTCTTTCCATGAATATTATTTCTTTCATGGAAAGAATGATAGTATGCTCTGGTCAGTTTTGGGTCTGCATTGTTTAGCACCGCTCCCAAAATTACACAATTTTGTTTTTGCAACTGTCTTATGGTAAGTTCTATTTTTTTGCCGTTATGCTCTCCGTATGGGATGACCAGAAGGATACCTTCTTCTTTTCTAAGATTATCATATTGGGACTGGTTTTCCAGCACCGGCTCATATGCTGTTAAAATTTCCTTGTTTTCTATTTCCAGAACATCTATTTTAGTAAGCTCATTTTCCATAAGTTCTTTGAAAAATTCCGCTCCATTACCTTTTTCTATTCCTAGAATTGCAATTTTCGATTTTTCTTTAGTAACCAGTCTGAAATTTTCAAGAAGCATATGCCAATCATTGCTACTTAGATAGTTTTTTCTTGTTTTTGTATCTGCCATTGAAACTATCGTTCCAAGCATGTTAATACCATATCTTTTTTCAAAAGTGCTTTGAATGTAGATAGAATCATCCAGAATATAATAAACAGCAACTATTAAAAAAAGCAAAAGCAAAGCAGTTACGCCTCCGGCAATAGCCGCATTCAGGGTTTTTATTGTTGCAAGAACCTGATAAGCTGTTGTAGCCGGTGTTTGTATTGTCATACCAGTAAATTCCACATGACCGGAAGTGTAATCCTTAAGAGATTTTTCCAAAGCACCTGCTATTTCAAGACTAAGTCCTGAATCCTGGGTAGTAACCACAGTGGTAAGCATTCTTACATCTGACATAGGTTTTAAAGTAATTGCTTTTTTTAGAAATTCTTTGTCCACTACCGTGGTCATATAGTTTAATGTTGTTTCCAGAATCTCATCCGTGTAAATCAGACTGTTCCAGGTCGTTTCATTATAATATACATAACTTACCCCAGGGCTTTCTTCTGCAAAGGTAAAATAGAAGTCACTATCAGCCTCAAAAGATGGTGCTGGTGCAAAGGTAACTGTTTTCAAATAGTAAATTCCACCAAATATAAAAGCTCCCACTATTGCCGCCACAAACCATATCCAGAGTTTTTTCCAGAGTTGTATGGCCAGCAGTTTTAAATCCATTGGTTCGTTTCCATATATAAAGCTTTCCATGTAGACTCCTTACTCATCTTTTCCTTTTAATGCAGTTATCTGTTCCTGGCTGATACCCTCTGTACTTTCTGCCTTCAATAGAATTTTCAGAGTTAACATCATCAATTTTAAATCTAATAATGTTGAATAATTTTCTATATAACATAAATCCAGTTTTAACTTATCATAAGGAGTAGTGTTGTATTTTCCATACACCTGGGCATAACCTGCCAAACCTGCTTTCACTTTTGTACGATATGCAAATTCAGGCATGTTTTCCAAATATTGCTTTATTATTTCAGGGCGTTCCGGTCTTGGTCCAATAAAAGACATATCGCCAGCTATGATATTAAAAAGTTGAGGCAATTCATCTATCCGCACAGCTCTTATAAATTTTCCAATGGGTGTAATTCGATCATCATTTACCGCTGCAAGTCTGGCAACTCCATCTTTTTCTGCATCCACTTTCATACTTCTGAACTTGAGGATTTTAAATTCTGCACCATTTTTAGTGCACCGAACCTGTTTATATAATATAGGGCCTTTATCATAAAGCTTAATTAAAACGGCTGTTATCAGCATAAATGGGGAAGCAATGATCAATAATATAAACGAACAAACAATATCAATAATTCTTTTGATGACTCGCTGGTCTATGGTAAGAGCGTATTCTCTTGTAAGTAGCAAGGGAGTGTCAAATAAATGTAACTGGGTTGATCCCTTTATAATTACATCCGGAATTTTTGGCATAATATAAACTCTTTTGAACTGAGAGTAACAAAATTTCAGTAGGGCATTTCTATCAACTGTTGACATATCCCAAAGCACAATGGCATTGTACTTTCCCAGAATTTCATTGCAGATTTTATCATACCCTTCTTCGATATTCATACACTTGGTGATTTTATATTTATCTTTTCTTGTGGAAAATTTGGAAAGTATATCATCAATATCCCTGGTTCCATATATTAAAAGCATTTCTCTTGGTGCAAAAATATATAAATAAATTTTTCCACTTATAAAAACCCATATCCCTATGCCAACAAATTCAATTAAGGTCATAGAAATGAACGGAAGCGGATGTACGGTTTTAATTGTACTAGCCAAAAGTATTATTTGTGCGCAGGTCACTACATTAGTACAAATTGTGGCAAACATTTGCGAGAAAAAAACCTCTATATTTTTAAGATATCCAATTTTTAAACCACCATATAAATTTGAAAACAATAATAGTATGACAGCATACAAAGCTATAATCAGCCAGTTTCCTTTGCCTAAATAATTAATGGCACTGCCGCTTCTAACATCCATTGCAAAATAATGGTACCAATAATATCCATATATGGCTGTCTGAAAAGCCAGGCTGATAAACGATATAATCAACCGAATTATTCTTCTAACTGATTCCAGATGTCTCATGAATTAAACCTCGCTATTTCTTCTAATAATCATTGGTAGTATAGCACATTTCATTGTTGCTGTACAACTCATACTCTCCTGATAATTGCATGATAAGCCCATAAAACAAAGTTAAATAAGCTTGAAGCAAGAGACAGATGCTCCGCTTCACGATAAAGATTCCATATCCTTCGGAGCGCTTCCACCTTATTAGAAGAAAGCGATTTTGCTGGTCTTCTGTATAGAACCAGATTCTCATTCAATCCATAAGCCGTATATCCGCTTCTCAAAATTTTAAACCAGGTTGCTGTATCTTCACTTTTAATCTTCGGCATTTTTAATAGATCTTTCGGTATTTTCAATGTGTCAAAGAGTACCGTAGAAGTAAAAATCGTAGTATTCTGCAATGCTTCACGATAGCTGATAGTTTCAGGTACTTTTACTACCTTTCCTTTTCCTATTCCATTTTCATCTGCAAATTCATATCCACTAAAAGCAAAAGCCGCCTTTTTTTTATTGATAAATTCTACTTCATGTTCTATTTTTTCAGGTTTCCACAGATCATCTGCATCTAAAAAAGCAATATATCTTCCCCTGCTTTCTATAAGTCCTTTGTTTCTCGCCTCCGCTGCTCCCGCATTTTTCCATTGTAAAAGCAGTCGTATTCTGGAGTCTTTCTCCTGAAGTGTGCGCATAACCTGTATAGAGTCGTCACCAGAACAGTCATCCACCAGAAGAAGTTCCCAGTTGGAATAAGTCTGATTAATTACTGACATAACAGTTTCTTCTATATAATTCTGAGCATTATAAACCGGCACAATAATACTGACTAAATCCTTCATTTCCTCACTCCTGTCTGTATTTATATCTTTTTAACATCTATCTTTATTTTTGAAATATCATATACTCACCAATATCTTTGACTCTTTTGTATCCATAGGACTCTCCCGTGGTCCGGGCATCCTCTTTATATTCATCCACAAATGCCTGATAAACGTCCCCAATAGCAGGTACCTTAGTTCCATCCGCTTTGATTACCCAGGTTCCCGGAACCAGAGTAATGGTTGACGGTAGCACGATATATTGGTACCCTTTTTCAACTGCATTCTGAAAAATATTATCAAGATTTTCTTCCGGTACCAGCATCCAATTATGAAGTTGTTGCATTTCATTGGAATTATAATCGTGTATTGTGTAAATAATTCTTGCATCCAGTATATCTCTCCCATAGGGAAGAATAAATCTGGCATTGTAATTTCTGGCATAAACTGCGATATCATCTGCCGCCAGTACATAAATCTGGCCTGTTTTCGAATCGCTGTTATTTAGTAAATTAACCGTTTCTGCTTCTATATCATTATTATTCGATAAATCAACCTTTTCTGTTTCTGCCTTACTGTTATCCAGCATATAATCCAGGATTTCAAGCGTATCCGCTGGAATTCTGCTGGTATTTTCCACATAACCCAGATCCTGATCATACAAATGTATGGTCCCCGCCAGCGCTATTATCAGTAGTATGGCAACCCCTGTTATGAATCTTTTTGTGTTATCTTCTACCTTTTCAACCACTATGCCTGCTGCATATATAATGATTAAAGAAACCGGTACAACCCAGAGAATCATCCAGAAGTAAGAAACACCTGGAAAAATTTTACAATAAAGATAAGTTGTATATGGACAGATTGTAAATACAAACGATACGACTCCATATAAAATAAAAAATCTGCTTACGTGATTTTGATCTTTTGTTTCACATCCTGTTTTATTGACAAGGAAGATTACAAGTACAAAAATACTGATTACCATAAGTCCTGTATACTGTCCACTGGAATTTATTATATGCATCATGTTCTTTATATATGTCATTACGTCCTGCATTGATATACCTCCCAGATTTTTACCAGAAGTTTTACCAGGAAATAAATCAGGATTTCAATGAAACAAAACAGAAAGCCTTCACTCAGATTCGCAAGGCAGATTGTTGTCAAAAGTGCTATCAATACTGCCAGATATCTTTTCTTACCAGCTGATTTATTTATTAAAATATATAAAATAAAAGGAAAAATAACTGCGATTGTTATCGTTTCTCCCCGCCACCCACTATGGGAAACCCAGTAAAATTCTGTGGAATTGTAGTAATCGCCAAACAGGTTTAACACTCCGTAAACCATTAGTGCATAAAATTGTATGTTTTTCTGCTGTTCTTTTGGAAACAAAAATCTGACCCACAAAAGCATAACCAGGTATCCCATAATTAGCGTCCCTACAGGTAGCGCCAGGTATAGCAACGTTGTTACATTGAGCTTAAAAAAGCTGGCTAATGTGCTGTAAAAAAGAGGAAGGGTAACCAGTTTTCCAATCGGAGTCATTCCTACTTCTAACAATTTTCCAGTCAGAGGATGGTATAAATACATTGTGTTTGTTGCGATAGTAGTATTTACGATTTCTTTGGTTACATCATCTCCTATAAATGGATTGATAATAAAAAAGTTCAGGCATTGGAGAAAAAAAATCAGAAGCACTGGGATAATTCTCCAGTTAAATTTTAACTGTCTTAAATTTATCACCATTTCTTTCAGCAAATTTTTTAAGTTTTTTCTTAAATAAATTACACCAAGTACACACACCAATCCTATTATACTCATATAAGAAACCATTGTTTTTGAAAAACTCATTCCAACTTTCATGGCTACAACCGCTATTACCTCAAAAACGCAAATAAGAGAACACATTCCCATTAAGTAACGGTAAATGCTTCCCTTCTCATTATCACCATATATTTGTGTCACCAGGTATCCCAATATAAAAGGAATTACCACTAAAAAAGCTGCGTAAAATATCATATTTATTTCTCCCGGATGCGGATATAGGTTGTAATAATTTTAACACATTGTAACAATTTAGTCATCATTTATTCATTTTCTAAATATGAACAATTAGTGTTGCTGCAGATAAGATAGTCACCACTAGTTTCCAACATATAATAAAAGCACCGGTTTCCCGGTGCTTTTATTATATATTAAAGATACTGGTCTTTTCCTTCTGCATGGAGTTTATCCACTACTTTTCTTACTTCCTGGGCTTTGTCTTTATGGCAGACAAGCACTGCATCATCTGTTTCCACTATGATCAGGTCTTCTACTCCCAAAGCAGCAATAAGTTTGTTCTTGGAATAAACAATGCAGTTTTGAGTTTCCACATGAATCTGCTCCCCATAAATAACATTTCCATTTTCATCTGCTTCATACAGGCTTCGCAGAGCATCAAAGCTTCCTACATCATTCCAGCCAAAATCTCCTTCAAGTACCAGCACTTCCTTTGCTCTTTCCATAATACCGTAGTCTATTGAAATCTTTGGAATTGTAGGATAGATTTTTGCTTTTACATTATCCTCCGAATCAGTATTCATACTGTTACCAATATCTTCGATACACTCATAAACATCAGGAAGAAGTTTCTTAAAATATGCCAGTATTGTCGATGCCTTCCATATAAACATTCCACTATTCCAGAGATAATTTCCCCCAGATACGTATTCTTTGGCCGTTTTAATATCAGGTTTTTCTACAAATTCTTCTACATTATAATAAGGAATCCGATTATCTTCTACATGAAATTCTCTTAATCTGTTGATTTTTATATATCCGTAGCCAGTTGCCGCAAATCCCGGTTTTATGCCAATGGTTATGAGATAATCCGTTTTTTTACAAAGTTCTACCGCTTCTCTCATCTTTTCAATGTAAGCATCCACATCTTTGATATAGTGATCAGAAGGCACCACGCACATAATTCCATCGCCATGCTTTTTTATAATTTCCATTGCGCTAAAGCCGATGCAGGCTGCTGTATTACGTGCAGCCGGTTCCAGTAAAATATGGTCTTTTCCAATTCTGCCTGCCGTAGATTCGTACATAAGCTCTGCCTGTTTTTCACTGGTTACCACAAATATATTCTCTTTAGGAACCAGCATCGTAAGCCGGTCTATGGTTTCATTTACCATAAGTTCGTCACCAGTAAGATTTAAAAACTGTTTTGGAAGATCCTGTCTGCTTAAAGGCCAGAATCTGGTTCCACCGCCACCTGCCATTACAACTGCATATAATTTCATAGTTACCTCTGTTTCCATATCATTTATATTGATAAATTGAAAAATGCAACCTTTCAGTTTCTGTATACCAAAGTTTATTCTCTCATGGACTGTTCATCCGGCATAGCGTAGGGATCTTCGTAGGAAATTTCAAACTTTTCATCAAACACCTGATTAAAAGTAGCTTCCAGGGTTGTCGGTATTTCTTCTATTTCATAAAAGTCTGTTTCCTGGTCTTCAGATTTTATTGTTAAATTATCTGTGCCAGACATTTCCTGAAGTTTTTCCTTTTTAGCTCCCGGCAAATGTCTGCCAGTCAGATCCATAAACTCCCTCATTCCCGCAGCTCCATAGGGAATCAATAAGACAAAATAAGGCAGACAATACCTTCCGTTTGCTTCCCATATGATATGAAAAGCAAACCCACCCAGAAAAATAATCATAAGTCCCATCTGGTCTAATGTGATTTTCCTGCGTTTTAAGAAAAAGAATCCGCAACTGCAAAAAATCAATAAAAACTGGTATTGATTCATAAATTCTTCGACTACTGTATTTAAATCACCTGAATATATACTTTTTGCTACTCCCGTCAGGGGCTGACAGTAATAATCCGTGGAAAAAAAGCTATTATAGGTAGGATCCACCCACTCTGAGGATATTTTTCGGTAGAAAAAGTCCAGCATATAGGCCGGATCAGCCGCAAAAGTCTTAATAGATTCTTTTATGGATTCCACCGCGATGGCATTGGCCACCTGGGCATTACAGTCATTATCTACATATGGATTTAAGGAAAATCCATTATACTGACCTGCTGATCTGGTGCCTTCCTGAAGTCCCATAGCAATATGAAGGGTTCTGGGTGCTCCATCTGTCAGCTCAATTCCACTTCTTGCTTCATAGAAAGTGACCACGCCCGTCTGCACCAGTTGGATACAGGCGAAAAGAATAACCGCCTGTGCTATAATTACAGGTTTTCTTTCCCTGATTCCAAAAAATACATATAGAATCATAAACGCTATTGCCGCAATCAGTGTATTGGTTTTTAGCTGGGTAGCAATGGTGATAAGTACTATTACCAAAATAGACCATCTTATTTTCCTTGTATCCATATATTTCAGGGAAAAATATGCTGCTGCAACTACCAAAGTCTGGGTAATCACATCTCCATACACAAATGGAGTAAAGAAAAACAAAGGCAGGCAGGCAATACAAAGAATTATTGTTAATAGGTTCGTAGTTTTATTTTTAAAAATTCTATTAGAAATCTTATAAAGGAAAAAATAAGTAAACGGTACACTGAGCACATTTATCATCTGTAAAGCTCGATCGCTTTCTCTTCCGATAATTCTGAAAACCAGTTCTGTATAGGCCGCCAGCCCCAGTTGGAAGGGATAAATGTACATATAATATCCCTTTTCCAGAATTGTATAATCTCCCGCTATAAAAGCTACTGCTGACTTTACCACGGTTCTCTGGTCTGTTGTAGAGATACATTTCACTGTAAATATCCAGATATTTCCCATGATAAATACGAAAAGCATCATAAAAACACAGGCATAGCATTCTTTAATGGTAATTTTTTTCTTTTTTAAAAATTCTCTTATTACCGTAAATACTACCACCGCCGTTATAAATATAAGAATACTGATAATAAAATTATCCGTTTTTATTTTAGCGATATGAAGCGGAGTAGCATCAGCGTAATTTGTGGTAAACAGGCACAGCATGCTTAAAATAAATGTTATAATCACCGCAATCCAAATCATAATCCGTTCCAGATACCAAATAAAATCTTTTTTCATGGAAAGTTCTACTCCTTAAAGTCTGGCATTTGCAATGTTTTTTCTGAACCATTCATATGACAGTTCAATGCCGTTCTCTAATTTTACATCATGTTTCCAGCCAAGTCCATGAATTTTTCCCACGTCAGTTAATTTACGTGGAGTGCCATCAGGCATATCCGAATTCCAAATAATCTCGCCCTGATAGCCAACTATATCCTTAATCAAAGCCGCCAGATCTTTTATGGAGATTTCTTCTCCTGTACCAATATTTACATGTTCTTCTCCGCTGTAATTTTCCAGAAGGAATACGCAGGCATCTGCCATATCATCCACATAGAGAAATTCCCTGAGGGGAGTTCCTGAACCCCATAGTTCCACAAAAGGCTGATTATCTACCTTAGCCTCATGAAACTTTCTAATCATTGCAGGCATTACATGGGAGCCTGCCAGATCATAATTATCTTCCGGTCCATAAAGGTTGGTGGGCATACAACTTATAAAATCATCTCCATACTGCCTTTTGTAAAATTTACACATTTCAAGTCCTGCTATTTTAGCCACCGCATATGCTTCATTGGTTTCCTCTAAGGGTCCCGTTAAAAGTGACTTTTCTTCGATAGGCTGTGGTGCCATTTTAGGATAAATACAGGTACTTCCTAAGAATAGAAGTTTTTTAACCTTATTTACATGGCTTGCATGAATGACATTATTCTGAATCTGTAGATTTTCATAGATAAATTCTGCGGGGGTGGTATTGTTTGCATTGATTCCACCAACTTTGGCTGCTGCCAGAATTACCACATCTGGTTTTTCAAGTTTAAAAAAATCATTTACCATAGTCTGGTTTTTTAAATCCAGTTCTTTGTGGGTTCTACCTACAATATTGGTGTAACCTTTTTTCTTTAATTTTCTTACGATAGCACTTCCTACAAGACCCCGGTGCCCTGCCACATATATTTTGTCGGTTTTATGAATAAAACTTTCATTTATTGAATTATCATTTATCGAACTTTCATTTATTGAATTATCTTTCATACGGCTAGTTTTACCTGCCTTCCTTATATTCTTCGCAACCCATATTTGTTATTTTTCTTAAATCGGCATCCATCATGATTGCCACCAGATTTTTAAAATCTACAGTACGTTTCCATCCAAGTTCTCTTTCTGCTTTTGCAGGATTTCCCCAAAGGAATTCAACTTCTGCTGGCCTGTAATATTCCGGATTCACATCCACTAAAAGCCTGCCCGTTTTATCATCATAACCCTTTTCTTCCACGCCTTCTCCTTCGAAACGGATCATTATTCCCACTTGTTCAAAAGCTTCTGTAACAAATTCTCTTACTGTATGGGTTTCGTTGGTAGCCAGTACATAATCTCCTGGCTTGTTCTGTTGAAGCATCAGCCACATACCCTCTACATAGTCGCCTGCAAATCCCCAGTCGCGCATTGCATTCATATTGCCAAGAGACAGTTTGTCTGCTTTACCAGCTAAAATTTCAGCAATAGTCAGCGTAATCTTTCTTGTTACAAAATTATCGCCTCGTCTCGGAGATTCATGATTGAATAAAATACCATTACAGGTAAACATATGATAGGATTCACGATAATTAACCGTAATCCAGTAAGAATAAAGTTTTGCTACTCCATATGGACTTTTTGGATAGAAGGGAGTTTCTTCGCTTTGTGGTGCATTTTGTTCAAGACCTCCAAATAGTTCTGAAGTAGATGCCTGATAGTATCTGCAATTTCCGCCATTTACACGAATAGCTTCCAGTAATTTCAAAGTACTTACTCCCGTAGCTTCCGCAGTAAATTCTGGCACTTCAAAAGAAACACCAACATGGGACTGGGCTGCCAGATTGTAAACTTCTGTTGGTTTGATTTCTGCCATTAATCTCATAAGGTTACTGGAGTCTGTTACATCTCCAAAATGAAGGAAGAATTTAACTCTGTTATAGTCAGAACGTATCAGATGTTCAATTCGTTCTGTGTTTGCACTGCTACTTCTTCTAAGTAGTCCATGTACTTCATATCCTTTTCCTAACAGCAGTTCTGCCAGATAAGATCCATCCTGTCCTGTGATTCCCGTGATAAATGCTACATTTCTCATATTTTTATATTTTCTCCTATTTGTTATTTATTGCTATTATGTTTTTTCTCATAAACACTTTATTTTCCTAGTTTACTAATGTATAATGTAACTATCAATTTATATTATTGCCAATAAATAGTATTTTATTGCTATAGCAATATATTACTATTTTAATGCAAATTTTTCCAATAAAGGAGACTCAATATGGAAAGGATAGAAAAATCCAGATCCAGACGAATTATAGCAACCCCCTCTCCCTATTCCAAAGAGCATTATTTATATGTACAGGAAGTGGGAACCCTTACCAGTATCGAGCCCCATATCAGTCAGCGTCAGAATTTAAGCTCATTTCTCTTTATGGTGATTACTGACGGCGAAGGAACTCTTACCTATAAAGGTGTAACCAGAACCATAAAAGCAGGAGACTGTGTCTGGATTGACTGCCGTGAGTCTTACTCTCATGAAAGTAGCACCCATAATCCATGGACTTTAATGTGGGTCCATTTTTATGGACGTACTGCGCCGGATTTTTACAAATATTATCTCGAACAGGAATTTCAATATATTTTTACTCCCAGAAATATATCCGTTTTTACTGATTGCCTGACCTTTCTATACCAGATACAGGAGAACAGGGAAGCTTTTATGGAACTGAATGCCAACAAATGTCTCACTGACATTATTACTTTCTGTTTCATCGAAAACAGCCCTGCATCCTGGAAAGATAATTCCATACACGATAAACTTCGACAGATTCGCAATTATATTGAAATGCATTCCGGTGAGAAAATTGATCTGGATATTCTTTCCAGCCAGTTTTTCATAAGTAAATTTCATCTTTCCAGAGAGTTTCATAAAGCATTCGGAATTACAGTTTCCAGTGAAATCACAAATAAACGCATTTCCCACGCAAAGTCCATGCTGCGTTTTACCAACTCTTCCGTAGAAGAAATAGGCAATGCCTGCGGATTTGGGGATGCCGGATATTTTATAAAAGTATTTAAAAAAATGGAGAATCTTACTCCTCTGGAATATCGAAAAAAATGGTAAAAAGACGATATACAATATCAGCTTCGAACCGACCGCTCTTGTAATTTTCGCTTTTACTGGTTATAATAAAAGAGTTAAGAGCAGGTTCAGATTTCCGGGAACGACAGCAAAAAGCAGCTAAACAGATAGGAAAAGACTTATGTACACATTTAAAGCACTAACGGAAAATTATATTTTAATTGCTGCTATGACCGGATGGTTGGTAGCTCAGATTTTAAAAACATTAATCCACTTTTATTTTACCAAAACTTTTGTAACCGAAAGACTTGTTGGAAGTGGTGGAATGCCAAGTTCTCATTCTTCCACAGTATGCGCACTGGCTACTGCCTCTGCAGTACAATATGGTTATGGAAGTTTTCAGTTCGCTTTAAGTTTAATCTTTGCCATTGTAGTTATGTACGATGCTTCCGGCGTCCGCAGACAGGCAGGGAATCAGGCAAAAGTATTAAATGAACTAATAGCCTTATTTTCAATGACTACCCCAGGGATGGACACCCAGCGTAAATTAAAAGAATTTATAGGGCATACTCCTCTTCAGGTTTTTGTGGGTGCCATTCTAGGTGTTATTATCGCATTACTTCTGGCTGCAGTGTAGTTTTTAATTAAAAATATTTCTCAAATTTTTCTATAATAGCAACAACTCATAAACGATGACAGGGTGCTCATTAAATAACTATAGTTATTTAATGAGCACCCTGTTTTTGC
>Ga0302296_1002486_pt1 | contig 12406 bp, 8 predicted proteins | sample III_Fen_N3_1_FD_194546 | JGI IMG/M metagenome (GOLD analysis project Ga0302296, IMG submission 194546) | Peat permafrost microbial communities from Stordalen Mire near Abisko, Sweden - III_Fen_N3_1 | ecosystem: Environmental > Terrestrial > Soil > Wetlands > Permafrost | place: Sweden: Abisko... | reverse complement strand
ACCTTTTCCTTTGCCTAAAAGCTTTTCAATTGTAAATTTCTTCTGATTTACTGAAACAATATTTTCTTCCATAAAAACCCCCTTCGAAAAAAGCAGCCAGGTGTCGAAAAAAAGTATAACTCTATTGCTCATTTGTAGAAATTATACCATTATTTTGTAAAAATTACCAGCATAATTCGTAGTTGAGTAATCGGGCTGAGTCAGCATTAAGGCGGATTTGGAGATGATGACGAAAGTCTGAATTTATGTATATGATAACGCCGTATGATTTGTTTATAAATTAAATAAGACTACGAAAATATACATGATTTCCGTCAGGATCAATAAAATGAAGGTTTCGTGTACCCCAAGGTCTGGTTGTGGGTATTTCTAACACAACAGCGCCCATTTTCTGTAAAAACTCAAACTCCGTATCTACATTTTCTACTGTAAAGGCCAGACAAATATTCTGATTGATATTATTTTTTAAGGTTCCATCATTATAAATGGTTAGCTGAGTACCATCCAATTGGAGCTCCTGATGAACAGCACTTTCTGAGTTGGATGAGATATGAAGGATATTTCTGTAAAATTCTGAAAGCTTTAAAACATCATTGGTTAATAAACATACTTCTCCGATACTCATAATAAGCCCTCGCTTTTTACTATAATAGATGTAATTTGATTTGAATAAATAATACCATATATATTGTTTGAATAGTAGTTTGACTTATATGGGTCAGGTATAGTTTTGCCGGGAATTGTAAAAATATTTCAGAGTGATTTACCGTTTTTTAGTGAAATAAAACATAAAAAATGGTATACTATCTTGATAGCATAACAAAACCATGGAAACGATAAAGACAGCAAAGCCCAAATCTATGAAGAAATAAATTTACACTTATAAAAATCAGCAGCAAAAAAATAAAATTCAAATTGAAAATCACTGGATTTTTGGTAAAATTAAGACAGGATCTTAATTTTTGGAAGGAGATTATTATGGGAAACAGAAAAAAAGAACAGGAAGCTTTTGAACAGATGTTCAAAAAGAAGACAAATCCATTTGGACAGGCGGCAACAGGAAAAAGCGCTTCCGTTGGAGGACCTGCTAAAGGCAGTCCGGCAAAAGGAACTCAGGTTCGCAGTACAAGACAGACTAACAGGGGCATTTAAAACCCCTGTTTTCTGCAATTTATGACTATTTTTTTTAATGATTTAAGGTAGAAAGTAGGATATTTATGAATACATTTAATAATCCACCTCAAATGATTCTTTTTGATTATGGACAGACTCTGATTAATGAAGCACGATTTGATGGAATCAGAGGATCAGAAGCTGTTCTGAAGTATGCAATAAAAAATCCATACCAGGTAACCGGGGAAGAACTGCAGGTGATGGTGGATAAAATGAACGGCACAATTGGCAGATATAGCCCGGAAAATCTGGAATCTTATATAATAGAAGTACATAGTCGCCCATTTGACCGGTATTTGTATGAATACTTTGGATTGGAATTTCAGGTTTCACTGGAATTTCTGGAAACAGTTTTCTGGGATGCAGCGGCTCCTGGGACAGCTACCGATGGCATTGAAGATTTCCTTTTGTTTTGCAATGAAACCAAAATCAGAACAGGAGTAATCAGTAATATTTCTTATTCGGGCAAAGCTTTAAAAAATCGAATTAATTCTATTTTACCAGATAATTCTTTTGAATTTATTATGGCTTCCAGCGAATATGTGTACCGGAAACCAAACCCTATGTTATTTGAACTCGCTCTTAGAAAAGCACAGATATCTGCAGAAAATGTGTGGTACTGCGGAGATAATGTGTTTTGTGATGTGGAAGGTGCGGCATTAAGCGGAATTACTCCTGTCTGGTACACGGGTGCTAATAAAACCGGATCCTTTCAATATACAGCGGCCCTTGAGATACCAAAGAAGTTTCCAAAGTGTGAGCACCTTATTGTTGAAGACTGGGAAGAACTTAAAACTATAATCAAAAAGAAAAAAATATAAATATTTTACAGAAAAACTTTACAGAAAACTTAACAGGAGATAACCAATGGCAGAATTTCGTGTGGCAGCAGTATTCAGCAATCATATGGTATTACAGAGAGACAAAAACATAAATGTTTTTGGACAGGGACAGAATGGGGAAAAAGTCACAGTAAAACTGGGAATAACTCTGGTAACAACCATTGTCAGGGAAGAAAAGTGGCTGATAGTTTTGCCACCAATGGAAGCAGCAAAGGGATATGAGATGACAGTGAACTGCGGTGCCTTTGAAAAAAAATTCATCAACATTGCAATTGGTGAAGTATGGCTTGCCGGCGGTCAGTCTAATATGGAACTGGAACTTCAGAATTCAAAAGATGGACCAGAGATACTAAAATCAGATAAAAATCCTAATGTTCGTTTTTACTACACACAAAAAAATCCTATCAAAGACGACAGTTTTTATGAAGCTGAAAATAATTCCAGCTGGAGTGAATTCGGAGAAGAAAGCGCAAAATGCTGGTCAGCAGTAGGCTATTTTTTTGGAAAAAAATTAGCAGCAGAATTAAATGTAACAGTTGGCATTATTGGATGCAACTGGGGCGGAACCTCCTCCTCAGCCTGGATGAGCAAAGAGGTTCTCAGTAAAGATGAGGACTTAAAAACTTACCTGGAGGAATATGATAAGGCAGTGGAAGGAATACCAATAGAACAACAGATAAAAGAATATGACGATTATGTCATTTATCAAGACGTCTGGGCTAAGAAGTGTGATGATTTATATAAGGAAGAACCGGATATCAGCTGGGACGAAATACAGGTAAGACTTGGTATCTGTAAGTGGCCAGGACCTATGAACAGTAAAAATCCTTTTCGCCCCGCAGGATTATATGAATGTATGCTTCAGAGAGTAATGCCTTATTCGCTGAAGGGATTTATATATTATCAGGGTGAAAGCGATGATCATAAACCGAGAATTTACTACAAATTGCTTACTGCACTGATTAGTCAATGGCGTAATGACTGGGAGGATGAAACACTTCCGTTTATTATGGTACAGTTACCAATGCATAGGTATAAGCAGGATGAGGATTTTAAAAACTGGCCACTGATAAGGGAAGCTCAGATGAGAACTTATCAGACCATAAAAAATACCGGGATTGCAGTGATTTTAGATAAAGGCGAATTCAATGAAATTCACCCAAAAGATAAAGAACCGGTAGGAGAAAGACTTTGCCTTCAGGCTTTATACCAGGTATATCATATGATAAAAGAAGAAAAAGTGTTTGGACCTTTGTATAGGGATATCAGATTTTTTGAACATTCCCTGGAACTTTTGTTTGATTATGCTGAAGGTGGATTTGTAATAAATGAAAATAAAGCCGATTCAGGCATTCCCTTAAACCAGTTGGGTTTTGAAATAGCTGGGGCAGACGGAAGATATGTAGAAGCTGAGGCTGTTATAAATGGAAGTAGGATTGTGATATCTTCAAAAGAAATAGAACAACCAAAATCAGCCAGATATTTATGGACCAATCATGATGAAGTGAGATTGTTTGGGACAAACGGGATACCGCTTGCACCATTTAAGACCTCAAGGGGAGAAGATTTGGGGTAGTAAGTTACAAAAAGCTGCAACTCTGAGTTACAAACGAGCCACATCCGGCAGACAGGGTCCGCAAAGCGTGGACCCTGTCTGCCGGATGTGGGCATTCGCCCTATAAAACCTCCGCAAACCCGGGCTTTGTGAGCAAGCTCCCAGCCGGGTTTGCGAAGGTTTTATGTGGCTCGTTTGTAACAAAAAAAGCCCTAACCCAGCAATTACCAAGATTGCCAAACTAAGACCTTTCAATGCGCCTCCAGGGACTCGAACCCTGGACACCCTGATTAAGAGTCAGGTGCTCTACCAACTGAGCTAGAAGCGCAACAAATGTTTACAACGCAAGAGTTATTATAGTATAATGCTTTTATCTTTGCAAGGCTTTTTTAAGAAATAATTTACATAAAATTAATGAAGAGGTAAATAGAGTGACAGAAGGTATGATTTTTGAAAGTCATGCACATTATGATGATGATGCATTTGATCAGGATAGAGAACAATTGATTGAAACCCTGAAGGAAAATAAAATAGAATATGTAATAAATGTAGGCGCCAGTCTTAAGTCTACCAGAAACACAATAGAGCTTACAAAAAAATATCCATTTTTTTATGGGGCAGTGGGAGTTCATCCAAGTGACACGGCAGAACTTGATGAAGAAAGTTTCCAATGGCTGCAAGAGCAGTGCGAACTTTCGAAAATCGTAGCGGTGGGAGAAATCGGGCTGGACTATTATTGGGACACACCAGATCATGAAACTCAGAAAAAGTGGTTTTTCAGACAGATGGAACTTGCTAAAAGTAAAAAACTTCCGATGATAATCCATTCAAGAGATGCAGCTAAGGATACTCTGGATTTTATGAAGGAAGCGAAAGCTGATGTTGCCGGTGGAGTGGTGCATTGCTTTTCTTATGGAAAAGAAATGGCAAGAGAATTTTTGTCCATGAATTTTTATCTGGGTATTGGTGGAGTTGTTACTTTCAATAATGCAAAAAAACTAAAAGAAGTAGTCGAATACGTTCCAATAGAAAAAATATTATTGGAAACGGACAGTCCCTATCTGGCTCCCGTACCAAACCGTGGAAAACGAAATTCTTCCTTAAATCTGCCATTTGTTGCAAAAGAAATTGCAGCTATTAAGAATATGGCTTATGATGATGTGGTGGCAATTACCAACAGGAATGCCAGACAACTTTTTAGAATGGGGGAAATATAAAATGGCAACACTTGGAAATCCATCCAGTACCATTGAAATTTTGCAAAAATATCATTTTAATATTCAAAAAAAATATGGACAGAATTTTTTAATAGATACAAATATTCTTGAAAAAATTATTTCTTCTGCTGAAATCACAAAAGATGATTGCGTTTTGGAAATTGGACCAGGAATAGGAACAATGACTCAGTACCTTGCAGAAAGCGCAAGGGAAGTGGTAGCTGTGGAAATTGATAAATTCTTAATTCCAATTTTAGAGGATACATTAAGTGGATATGATAATATTACCATTATAAATGAGGATATTTTGAAGGTTAATATTAATAAAATTGTGGAAGAAAAAAATAACGGGAAACCGATTAAGGTAGTAGCAAATCTTCCTTATTATATTACAACTCCAATTATTATGGGATTGTTTGAAAGTAATGTTCCCTTGAAAAGCATAACGATAATGGTTCAGAAAGAAGTTGCGGATCGTATGCAGGTTGGTCCTGGAACAAAAGATTACGGAGCACTTTCTCTTGCAGTTCAGTTTTATAGTAAACCTGAAGTGGTAGCAAACGTAGCTCCGGGATGTTTTATACCTCGACCTAACGTGGGAAGTTCAGTAATCCGACTTACCAGATATGAGAAGCCGCCTGTGCAGCCAAAAAATGAAAAATATATGTTTTCTTTAATTAGAGCGTCCTTTAATCAAAGACGAAAAACATTGATGAATGGACTTACAAATGCTTCTAATCTTAATTTGATTAAAGCAGATGTGGTGGAGGCCATTGAAAAAATGGGTCTAAGCCCTACCATCCGTGGAGAGGCTTTAACCCTGGAACAATTTGCAAAATTAAGTGATATTTTAGGGAAAGAACGGTAAAATTACCGTTCTTTTTCCGGCGTATCAAATGCTACCCGGGACAATCTTGTTTTGACATTACCTATGTCCTATGATACACTGAGGAAGATAAAATAATGGGTTTATTATAATCTGAAATACAGATTTTTTCGAATAAAATTATGTGAGGTGAGTACCTTGGATAAGTACGAATACAAGTTAAAAGTAGAAGAAATTAAGAATTTAATTTCTGAAAAAGAGTATCAGAAAGCTATGGAAATTGCAGACACTATAGACTGGCACCATGCGAAAAGTGTAATGATGCTTTGTACCGTTAGTGATCTGTACAAGATTAACAGAAGATTTGAAGAAAGCAGAGATATTTTATTACTTGCATATGATCGCCATCCAGGCGGACGCATGATAGTCTATTCTCTTTGCGAATTAGCTATTAAAATGGGTGATGTTATTCATGCAATTGAGTATTATAAAGAATTTGTACAAATTGCCCCTCAGGATACGGGACGTTTTGTTTTGCAATACCGTTTATACGAAATGCAGGATGTAAGTCTGGAAGAAAGAATTAATGTCTTAGAAGAATTTAAAAAGCGCGAATATAAGGAAAAATGGGCATATGAACTTGCCTACCTGTATCATAGAGTGGGATTATCAACCAGGTGTATCGAAGAATGTGATGAGTTAATATTATGGTTTGGTGACGGAAAATATGTGTTAAAAGCTATGGAACTAAAAATGCTTCATCAGCCTTTATCAACGACCCAGCAGGACAAATATAATCAGAAAAAAAATTCTGATAAGATAAATCATTTTATTCCACAGACATCGGAAGCAGAAATATCTGCAGCGGAGTCTGATTATCATGTAAAAACAGTAAATGTTGGTCAGTATGATACCATAAATCTTCAAAAAGAACTGGCTGAAAGCATGAAAGAATTATTAAATCCTGCTTTTGGACAGGAATCTTTTGATGACAGTGCGGCAAGCCAGGCAGCTGAAGAAAAAGAAGTTGATGATTTTACTCAGATGAAACTAGAGCAGGCAGCAGAAAAAGTAGCTACAGAAGTATTTTTCGGAGATACCAATTCTCTTAATAAGATTGGAATTCAGGAGCATGAAGAGATTCTCATAGAAGATATTCTGGCAGATGAAGAAAAAACACTGGAGCAGGTGATGAACGAAAAACCGGCCGTGCGTGTTTCAGTAGAGTCCATCCGGGAAGAAAAGGCACAAAGTGCAAAACGGGATGAAATGAAAGAAATCACCAAAAAAAGTGAAAGCAATTTAGTAGCAGTACAGTCTAATCTGTTTTCGGCTATTAAAGAAAATGGCTTTGACAGACTTTTAGCCCAGGAATATGATGGACAGATTACGCTTGCCTTGACGGAAGCAGAAAAAATTGAAAAGCAGATTACGGGACAGATGAGCATTGCAGAAGTAATGGCTGAATGGGAACGTATGAAAAAAGAAAACGAGCAGAAGCGTATGGAAGATGTGAGACAGCGTGTTCTGCAACAGACGGGTCCACTTTTTACTGATTTCGACATGGCTTCCAAAACCGGAATTCTTGCCCAGCTAGATGAAATTAACAATGAAGCAAAAGATACTATGGAAACACTTTATGAGTTTGATGAAACTGACGAAGCTGAAACTGAGATGACAAATGCAGTAAGCGATGATCAGGAAGTTGCTACGGAAGAAGATTATCTGGTGAAAATCCAGAATGAGTATACTCACGGTGGAATAGCAGGAAATTCAGGGGATAAAGTCTGTGATGATTGTGTTCTGGAAACAATAACTGAAATTGAGGAACTTGATCAGATTCAAGAAAACCCGGTGGATGAGACCATGGAGAATAACTCTGGAGAATCTGCTTTTACCGAAGATGAAGATGGATATGAAGAAGAACCTGTGGCAGTTATAGCCCCCGAAATTCCAAAACCGGTAATTCCTGAAACACTAGAAGCTGTCATCGTAGCCGCTACTGGAAAAATCCGTCATTTTACACCTGATGAAAAGAAATTATTTGGTTCCTTTGCCCAGTCCAAAGAAGCAAAGAAACAGATTGTGGAAGCGATAGATAATATCAATCTTGCAGCTTATACCGGAAATGTAATTATTACAGGAGAAAAAGGTGCAGGAACAGTAGAACTGGCAAAGAATATCGTAAAACTGATTCAGACCTCTAATGCAAATTTTTCTGGAAAAGTAGCTAAAATAACAGGAGATGCATTAAATACAAAAGATTTTGACACTACCATGGTTAAACTACATAACGGTGCCCTGATTATTGAACAGGCAGGAAATTTATCCGATACAACAACGGCGACCATGTGCAAATCTCTGGATCAGGAAAAACGTGGAATTATTCTTATTTTAGAAGATACTAAGAAGAATATGAAAAAATTATTTGAAAGAGCTCCTAAGCTTTCCAATTTTTTCACTTCAAAAATAGATATAGCCGAATTGAATAATGATGCTTTGATTGCGTATGCAAAAGACTATGCTAAGCAAAAGGAATACGCAATTGATGAATTTGGAGTTCTTGCATTATATACCAGAATTGAAGATATGCAGACCAACTGCCATGCAGTAACCATAGCTGAAGTAAGAGAAATAGTTGAGGAAGCCATTAACCATGCTAATCGTTTCAGTATCAGTCATTTCCTTGATGTACTGGTTGCAAAAAGATATGATAAAGAAGACATGATTATCTTGCGGGAAAAAGACTTTTACTAAAAAATGGATATCAGAGATTAAGGTACTTTATGTGCTTCAAAGTAGAAATATTTTGGAGCACTTTTATATTATAAGTTGGCTGGCTTTTGGGATAATTGACTAAATAAATCATCGAGATGGGAGATATTATATGTCGGATGCAAATGTGACTGGGCTGGGTAAGGCTGCAAAAAAGAAACTCTGGATTAAGGCTACAAAAGAAAATATAATTATTACGGAAACTGACCAATATTTATTTGGACAGGGAAACCATTATGGAATATACAAAAAACTGGGAGCTCATCCCTGCGAACTGAATGGTACCGAGGGAGCTTATTTTGGCGTATGGGCACCTAATGCAGATAAAATTTTTGTAATCGGCAATTTTAATGAATGGAACGAAAGCACTCATCCAATGGAAAAAATGGGAACCGGAGGAATTTATCAACTTTTCATTCCAGGTGTTTTAGAAGGTGCTGTCTATAAATATCTGATCTATACACAAACAGGCAAAAAATTATATAAAGCAGATCCCTTTGCAAATCAGGCAGAAATGCGTCCCAATACTGCTTCTGTTGTTTGTGATATCGAACATTTTGTGTGGACAGATACAGACTGGGTAGAAAAGCGAAGTAAAAAGAATATGCAGAATGAACCTTTATCCATATATGAATGTCATATGGGTTCCTGGATGAGACATCCTAATGGTGAAGAGGGTTTTTATAATTATAGAGAATTTGCCGATAAAATTGTTAGTTATCTAAAGGAAATGAGATTTACCCATTTGGAATTAATGGGAATCGCAGAATATCCTTTTGATGGTAGCTGGGGATATCAGGTTACAGGTTACTATGCCCCTACAGCAAGATATGGAACGCCAGAGGATTTTCTATACCTTGTAAATACTCTTCATATCAACAAGATAGGGTTGATATTAGACTGGGTACCTGCACATTTTCCAAAAGATGCACATGGACTTGCGGAATTTGATGGACAGGCATTGTATGAACATCCGGATCCAAAAATGGGAGAACATCCTGACTGGGGCACCAAAATCTTTAATTATGGAAAAACCGAAATTCGTAATTTCCTGATAGCCAACGCTATTTACTGGGTAAAGGAATTTCATGTGGATGGACTTAGAGTGGACGCAGTTGCTTCCATGCTATATCTGGATTATGGAAAAAAAGACGGACAGTGGATAGCCAACATGTACGGTGGAAATAAAAACCTGGATGCCATAGAATTTTTCAGACATTTGAATTCTGTGGTGATAGGAAAATTTCCGGGAACCATGATGATAGCAGAAGAATCTACTGCATGGCCAATGGTAACGGGAAAAACCTCTGAAGGTGGTCTTGGATTTTCTTTTAAATGGAATATGGGATGGATGCATGATTTTTGTGAATATATGAAACTGGATCCACTTTTTAGAAGAAATAATCATTATGCAATGACTTTTGCCATGAGCTATAACAGCAGTGAGAATTATATTCTCCCTCTTTCTCATGACGAAGTGGTTCATTTGAAATGTTCTATGGTAAATAAAATGCCGGGATATAAAATAGATAAGTATGCAAACCTGAGAGTGGGTTATACTTATATGTTTGGACACAGCGGTAAGAAACTTTTATTCATGGGTCAGGAATTTGCACAGGAGCGGGAGTGGAGCGAAGAACGTGAACTTGATTGGTTCCTGCTAAAAGAAGACCTTAACAATGGTATGAAAGAATATGTAAAAGAACTGTTGAATCTTTACTTAAAATATCCTTGTATGTACGAAAACGACAATAACTGGTTTGGTTTTGAGTGGATAAATGTAGACGATGCGGACAGGAGTATTTACAGTTTTGTTCGTAAAGGCGAAAATGGAAAAACGAATCTACTGTTTGTTCTGAATATGACACCTATTGAACGAAAAGATTTCCGAGTGGGAACACTGGCTAAAGCAAAGCACAAACTTCTGTTAAACAGCGATGATGTGCGTTTTGGAGGCAATGGTGCAGTGATTCCGGAAACAATTTCCACTGAAAAAATCATATGTGATTTCAGGGATTATTCCATCAAATTTGATCTGCCCGCCTATACTGCAGTAGTATTTCTGTTTTAAAGGTTAAGAAATTATAAGATTTAGCCGAAATAAAGGGTGAATGATGAAAAATCATTCATCCTTTTTGGCAAGCGAGAAATGAGGAAATCCATGAGCTTAAACTTAGAAAATCTTACCAGTTCTCAGATTATAGATAATAAAACCAGCAATTTAAGCAACATAAAAAACGAGATAAAACAACAAACTGCTTCCTCAACCAATCAGAAATCAGAAGTATCAAAGGCGTATACCCTGGATACTTCTGGTTTTGGACCGGATAACAAAGCATATCAGGGACAGAATATGACCACCGAGGATCTGATGCAGGCCGCTTCAGCTAATGACGTTGCTACCCAGAGAGATTATATGACAGTTATGTCCAGCTCCATGTCAGAAGAAGATTTTTCAAAGCTTCAAGAAGAAGGATATAATCCGGGTGATACAGAAATTAAAAAAGCAGTAACTATAATAGATAAAATTAAAGTAACCCTGGCACAGTCAGGGGTGGATATAAAAGGCTATAACGATAATCTGGATGTGAAAACCCTGAAAGAAGTAACTGGAAATGCAGGCCTTGCGGAGAAAATTGCATCAAGCCTGCAACAGGCTGACGCTGCTGTCACTCCAGAAACTGTGGCAGATGCCGCAAGTGCATATAAAAAAGCAGATGAACTTACCGGTATCAGTGAAGGAGCAAAAAAATATCTTGTAACCAATAACAAAGAGGCTTCTATTGACCAGGTTTACATGGCTCAGTATAGTGCCGCTTCCAGCCAGACTAAACAGACGAAAGGTTATTATGCTGATGAAATGCCGGGCTATTATGCAAAAAAAGCAGATAATTATAATTGGCAGCAGTTGCAACCTCAGATGGAAAAAGTGATACAGGATGCCGGAAGCGAAGTGAATGAGGATACCCTTACAGAAGCAAAATGGGTAATTGAAAAAGGAATACCTCTTACAACTTCCACTTTTTCATCCCTTGATACTTTAAATTCCATTTCTTTTCCACTCAATCAGGACACGGTGCTTGCATCTATTGCAAGTTCCATAGCTGATGGGAAATCAGCATCAGAAGCATTACTAAATAACAGTACAGGACTTGCTGAACAGGCTGCAAATATTGTGACAGACGTGTCAAATATAACAGATGAAGCAGTTGATGAAACCGTAAGTAAAAATCAACCCTTAAATATACGTAACCTGAAAAAAGCTATGCAGTCAATTCTGGCAGCCATGTCAGCAAAAAATTCAACTCAGACCACAACAGCACAGACGGCATCTAAGAATGAATCTTCAGCAACAACTAATACGGCAGGAACAACCCAAACCTTAACAGTAGCACAGACCCTAGGAACAATTCAGACTTCAACAGCAGCCCAGACAGCAGTAATAGCCCAGACTTTAGTCGCCCAGGTTTCCGGTTCTTCAGATACATCCGTGGCTGAAGATAACCTAAGTACCATAACAGCAAAGAGACAGCTGGCAGAAATACGCCTTACCATGACAGCCGGTGCAAATTATACATTATTAAAAAGTGGTTATTCTATCGAAACTACGGATCTGGCAAAATTAGTAGAGGATCTTAAAGCGGTTGAAAAACAGCAAAAACAGATTTTATTTGGAACAGATTCCGATACTGAACTTGAAGCATTAAGTGATGAATACGATGAGACACTTGGGAAAATAAAGGAAATACCAACACTTCCTGCGGCAGTACTGGGTAAAATACAATATGATTCCAGTAGTGCAACAACTGCAACCGAATCCAGCGTATCTCTCACGTCTTCTACATCTTCATTTACGTTAAATAATATTTATACTCAGGGAACTATTCTAAAAAGTACTTATGCGGCAGCTAATCAGACTTACGAGGCATTGATGACTGCACCAAGAAGCGATTTAGGTGATTCTATTAAAAAGGCTTTCCGTAATGTTGACGATTTGTTAGATAATATAAATATGGAT
>Ga0302296_1002485_pt1 | contig 12406 bp, 25 predicted proteins | sample III_Fen_N3_1_FD_194546 | JGI IMG/M metagenome (GOLD analysis project Ga0302296, IMG submission 194546) | Peat permafrost microbial communities from Stordalen Mire near Abisko, Sweden - III_Fen_N3_1 | ecosystem: Environmental > Terrestrial > Soil > Wetlands > Permafrost | place: Sweden: Abisko... | reverse complement strand
TTCTCTTCTGTAAAAACACAGGCTGATATCACCCCGTGGATTAAGTCCCATATTCGGTACCAAGCAGATCCTACGGGGTCTGAGGTAGTGAATTCTCTTACTAAGACCGTGGAACTAGGATATAGTGATTGTGAGGAGATGGCTCTTATGTACCTTGATATCCTTTATATTAAGTTCGACATTAAAGGGCAGTTCTTGTGTGTAGACTCTTCTGCAAGACATGTTGGTACGGGGGGTGCGACAGACCATGCTCTGGTAAGGGTGGATGGGGTACAAATAGATCCTAAAACAGGAAGGGTGTGTGATTTTCCGGTAGCATTTTATTATGACTTTGATGATCTCTTTTATTGAGGAGGTTGTATGCAAAATAATAGACTTTTAATTGGATTTGTGATAGGGTGTATTGTTGCAGAGATTATATGGATTGTGGCAGTAATTATGATTGGGGGGATTAAACCATGAGTATATTACGAGCTATAAAGAATGTTGTCCTTGCTATACGTTACGTTTTCTATTTTTCTAAAGATAAATAGATTCTGTTTGCCAGAACAAGTCGGGGGAGAACCCTGCGGAGACGAAAACTGGAGTAAAGGTCGCCGGGAGGATAAGGAATTCTTCTCTCGGCTCACCTTTCTTTTTACATGTGTTCGTGGTGAAATGGTAAACACACCTCTAGTAAATGAGGATGCACTATCTGTTCAAATCAGGTCGAACACGGAGATTATAGGAGGGAAGTATGGAGAAAGTAACCGAAATGAGTAGGAATGAGAAGATTTTTAATGTTCTTAGGGAAATATTTGGTATAATATGTCTCATAGCTGCTATATTAGCGGTGGTTATAACAGTAAAAGCGTGTAGTGATACAGTACCACCACCACATGTAGCGTATCAGTACAAATATACCGCTATATATGGTAATTTCCTTTCTGGGTATCAGTATTACAAATTCGACTCCTACGTGAAAGAAGGAAATAATTACACTTTTTATGATACATCAGGTAATATTACTGGTGGTGTGTGTGTTACAGGAAACAACGTATTTTCTCTGGGAGCGGGGGAATAATGGAAGTACAGGATATTATATACAAACTAGACGGAGATTTCCGTGAGTGGAAAGCAGATGAGCATCAAAAACTATTTTACGAGGTTATCCGTGAGTTACTTCTTGTTGTACAGCAGCAACAGGCAGATAGTAGGAAGTTGAAACGGCAAGTATTGCGTAATGTGTATATGTAAGGAGGCAGGATATGCATGAAAATGAGTATAAAATGATCATAAAGAAGTTAAGGGAATACAATCTATCAGAAACAGAGGAATTCCTATTGTATCTCATAGATGGGCTTGATGATAAAGTAAAAGAGTTAGAACGGAATAAAGCAGATAGGGAGATTTTTTATGGACAGTGACGGATACCCAGAAGACGTGGAATTTGCACAATTAAACTTGTTAGATGATTTACCAGAGGCGGAAGCATTTGCACTTATAGTGAAACTGTTTAATGGGTGTGGGAGTGGACACGCCCGTATGGGGCGTGGGTTGGACGATTGGTATCCCCCAAAAGAAGTAAATGTGCTTGAATTATCCACCGGGGGGTGGAGCGGATGTGAAACCATGATAGAGTATATGCAGAAGAAATGCAGGATTTTCTGGATCCAGTATTGGTATTCTGAGGTTCGTGGTGGGCATTACGTGTTCAAAGGTAGATAAGGGTATCTATTGTATTCTATATAAGGATGTGATAAATTAACTACCCTTTCACTATATAGGAGGCTTTTATGGACGAGAAAGAAGTTGTTGTGGGGTACAGTAAGGTTAAGGGGTTCTTCGCTAACAAGACGGTAAAGACCGTCGCTGCGGTGGCGTTTGTTGTGTCTGTGGCTGTACTTATCGTATGCGGTATTACGGTAGAGACGATTAGTGGTGGAGTTGTCCTTATTGGGGCAGTCATTGCCGCTTTGGGAGCCGTAGTGCTCTGGATCGGGAAACTGTTTTCATGATGTGGTACTTGAAGCAATTGTTACCTTTGACTTACAGAAGTAGGTACAAAGAGGGTGAAAAAGAGATGTTTTGTGTCTGGAATATGTTCTGGGGACGGTGTTTTAACGTGGAAACGTACCAAGTAGTTATCTAAAAGCATGATGTGAAGTGCTCCCCTCTAGTCTGAACTGCTAGAGGGGTCTTTTTCACTCTAGGAGGATTATGTGATAGAATTTAGTAATAGTGAGTTGTTGAAAATGGCTAGTACATTACCCAAATATAGCTATATAGATGTTGCAATGGTGCCTCTTCTGGCGCAGGAGCTACTTAATACTCGTGCAGAGCTTGAGCTGTTTAAGAAAAAAGCACTTGTAGAGAAAGGAGAATAGTATGTTGCTATTAGTAAGCGTTTTGCTTAGTTTTGTCATAGGCGTTGTTTGGGGTGCATGGGAGATACGAGACACATACAAGAAAAAAGCCAAGGAAGATGCTATTGTAGAATTCGATGGGGAAATGTATAAGTTTGTGAAGGTGGGACGATGAAACCGTCTATAGAAGAACAGAAACGTGCATATGCTAAGAAAGCAATTGAATTATTGGGGAATAGGGCAAGAACAAATTTTCCCAGAGAAACATATAAGGAGCACAACGATGAGTAAGAAGCAACGAAATGAACAAGAGTTCGTAAAAGAAACAGTAGACGGGTATATTGACCAATACGATTGGCGTGTACAGGAGAATTCTAATGTAGGATTCTCTATAGGAGGATTGATCTTGCATAGTGCTGGTGCTACTGCAGCTAATTATTGGCTTAATGAGGTGTACCCAAAAGAAATTACAGATGCACATAAAAATACAACTATTCATATACATGATTTATGTATGCTTGCCCCCTATTGTGCGGGATGGAGTATTAAGCAGTTGATCATGGAGGGCCTTGGTGGTGTTCCTGATAAAATTACTTCTGCACCAGCAAGACACCTAAATACACTTATGCAACAGATAGTAAATTTTCTGGGCATAACACAGAATGAATGGGTAGGTGCACAAGCGCTAGCTTCATTTGATACGTATACTGCTCCATTTATTAAAAAAGATAATCTAACAGATAAGGAAGTGCGTCAGTGTATGCAAACATTTATCTATGGAATCAATACTCCATCTCGTTGGGGGACTCAGGCGCCGTTCAGTAACATCACACTTGATTGGGTATGCCCGAATGATCTTAAAGACATACAAGCTATTGTAGGTGGAGAAATACAAGATTTTACTTACGGGGATTGTCAGAAAGAAATAGACACGGTTAATCGTATTTTCATCGAAGTCATGTTGGAGGGAGATGCTAATAGCAGAGGTTTCCAATACCCTATTCCCACTTACAACATTACCAATGAATTTGATTGGGAACACGAAAACACAAGTTTATTGTTCACCATGGCATCAAAATATGGGACTCCTTATTTTGCTAACTTCATTAACTCCGATATGAAGCCGGATGATGTGCGGTCTATGTGTTGTCGTCTCCGTCTTGATAAGCGTGAGTTAAGAAAACGTGGTGGTGGGTTGTTTGGCTCGGATGAGTTTACGGGATCTATTGGAGTTGTAACAATCAACCTTCCTCAGTTGGCGTATCTTGCTAAAAAAGAGGAAATAGAACCGGGAACACAGCAATGGCTTTTCAAAGAAAAGATTTGTGCTGCTATGGAGATAGCAAAACAGAGTCTTGAGATTAAACGTACTAAATTAACGGAGTGGTTTGATATGGGGATGTATCCGTATACTAAACGATATCTCCGAAATTTCAATAACCATTTTAATACAATCGGATTGGTAGGAATGAATGAGGCTTGTCTTAATCTTCTAGGGGAAGACATAACTACGCAAGCGGGAGCAGACTTGGCAGAAAAGGTTCTTTCTTATATGCGGGATGTTCTCGTTTCATACCAAGAAGAAACAGGCCACCTTTATAATCTTGAAGCTACTCCGGCAGAATCTACATCTTATAGGCTAGCACGACATGACAAAGAAAACTTCCCAAATATTATTACTTCTGGAGTCGATGTGCCTTATTATACTAACTCAAGCCAGCTTCCTGTTGACTTTACCCCCGATATTATAGATGCTCTTGATAGACAAGAACCGTTGCAGACAAAGTATACTGGTGGAACGGTGTTTCATATTATGCTCGGAGAACGAATGGCAGATGCCGGGGCATGTAAAGAGTTGGTGAAAAAGGTATGTCAGAATTATAAGATCCCTTATTTTTCCATTTCTCCTGTATATTCTATCTGTTCTGATCATGGGTATCTGGATGGTGAGCAACCAATCTGCCTTACTTGTGGTAAAGAAACCGAAGTTTATGCAAGGATAGTAGGATACTATCGTGCTATAAAGAATTGGAATATGGGTAAGAAGGAAGAAAAGAAGCATCGCGTCGCTTTTATCACTGAGTAGAGGCACTTGACAACTTATCTATAGTTGTGTATACTATAGATAAGGAATTTAAGGAGGTTGAGTATGTGGATAGTAGCAGTTATTTCTGTGGTGGCTAGTTTTGCTGTATGTGGGTATGATATCTATCTATGGTGGAAAAGTAGAACTACGGGGGATATGGTGTGGGCATTAATAATGTTCACATGTGCTCTTATAAACATAGGTAATACAATATTTTTTTCCTAAATAAGGAGGTAAGGTATGTTTTATCTTATTTTGGCGAGTATTAATTTGGTGAGCTGTTTTGTGCTGTGTGGTATCAAAAATGGGGGCTTAGCTGTAAAATGTCTGCTTTTTTATGAAGCAGTTCTAAGTGGAGCATTACTTATGTCAGGACTGCATATGTGTGGTCTGTATTAATAGGAGGCAAAGATATGGGTAAGAAAGAATCACCGTGGAGATATTTTGCATCAGGAAAGTCTATTTATGTTGGTGGGAAAGAAGCACAGCGACGGTGGAAAGTAATTATTAAAACAGTGCTTAATGACGTGGGAGATATACTCACCTTGCTAGAGGACGACTATACTAATGTACCTGCATTTCAGAATACACATATGGGCAGGATTTATGTGTGTCTTTTACATTTAGTAGAAATTGATGCGATGGGTAATACAATCAGAACATACGCCAAGGGAGATACTCTTGACGGAGGAACATTAATAGGAGGCAAAGATATGGATAAGAAAGAAGCTATGAAGAGGCTTGAGGCTATTGAGGCAGAGACCGCAAAACTCAAAGAAATTATCAACAAACCAGAAGGGATTGTGTATGATCCCACTAAAATATATGGTTTGACATATCGAGGATCAAACACATATACCCATTTGTTGCTAGGTGTGTACGATGCTTATAGTTGGTATAGTATGTCTACTACAGAAAGCACTTTCAATGGAAAGACCTATTCTACATGTAAAGAGGCACTTGATGATGTCTCTAATATTAATGGAGCAAGGCTGTTTATGTTCAATAACAAAAAAGAAGCACTTGAATACCTCATGGAGAACAAATGAACGTAGGATTCAAGAAATTACATACCGATGCCATCCTGCCCACCTATAAGAACGATAGGGATGCTGGTATAGATCTATACGCCCAAGTAGGATGCACTATCCATGCTGGTAAGAGAGCTATACTAGGAACAGGTGTGGCATGGGAACCATTGGACTGTGCAAAAGGTACTAAAGCATGTATGATCGTGAAGTCCCGTTCGGGTATGGCCTTTAACTTTGGTGTTGAGGCTTCTGGAGCAGGAGTCATAGATCAAGCATTCCGTGGGGAGATAAAGGTAAAGCTATATAACAATAGTGACAGACCATATATGATCACTAAGGGTGATAGAATCGCCCAAGGTATTATCCTTGAACTCCCTCTTATAGATGTTATAGAAATTCAAGAATTATCCGATTCAGACAGGGGTACGAACGGATTCGGGAGCAGCGGTAAATAATGTCAAATTCAGCACCTATGAGTCGAGAACGCCTAGAAGAGATACAGGCACGATATGCAAACAAAGCATACGTCCAGCAAGCTATCGCTTCTATGGCTAGGGGTATGGCAAACGAAATTATGGTAGGTAGGCAAGTATTACCTAATCAGAAATGGACGAATATTACGGAGGTGTAACATTAGTGATATTACTAAGTGTAAAGGGGTAGATTGCAGTAGGAAGCATGATTGCTATAGATATACCGCTACGATAAATCCATATAGACAGTCGTGGTTTGCAGAGATGCCTATCAAGAACGGGAAGTGCGAGATGTTCTGCAAACATCAAATAGGAAGAGCAATAAATACATTATCGGAGGGTATAGATGACATCAATTGAAAAAGCAAAAAAGATAGTAGAAAACGAGGGACGCTGTTCAGAACTAGAATGTTCTGATTATTTACAAGGTAGTGATACAGATTGCCCATGTTATAAGGCGTGTACTAAGACCGATTCTGATATGATAAGTCCACTAAGTGTACAGATATGTAAAGACTTCCTTCTTGCACAAGCATCAGAAGATGCAGTAAAACTTCCTTTGTACTCTGAGCATGATCCTGTATCTCATCCTAGCCATTATGCATCAGGAGAAATTGAATGTATAGATGCCATTAAAGCATCTATGTCACAGGAAGCATTTAACGGATTCCTTAAAGGAAATATGCTTAAATATGCGTGGCGGTATGAAAAAAAGATTGCACCAGCAGAAGATATTAAGAAAGCAATTTGGTATGCTACACGGCTAGTAAAGGAGTTGGAAGATGGAAGTAAAAGTACTGAGGACTGAGGGACTAGATATAGCATGTGAAGCTATGCGGCTATCTTTTAATAGTGTATCTAATGAGGAGATTGTACAGGCATCTCGTGGAGTCAACTTATTTCTTGATGACGTGGAACTCCTAAAGAAATTGATACTTGAGGGAGATAGCGCAGCAAAGGTTACTCGTATGGCTACGGTGTGGTTAGATCTTACTATGCCAAGGTATTGGTGGTCAGAATTTGATACCTACCGCATAGGCTGTACAGAAATGTCAGAAAGTAGTGTCCATCGGCTCCAGAAACGTATCAAAGATACAGAACTTTCTGTGGATGACTTTCATGTTGATAATGAGGGAGTCACTGATGCTGTGGTCGATGCCATCAGAAATATGGAAAATGCTGTTCTTGCAAGGATGCCGATTGAGTCTATCAAGCAAATGCTCCCAGAGTCTTTTTTACAGAGGCGTATAGTATGTACAAATTATCAGACGCTACGGCACATTTATTTCGATAGGAGGAATCACAGACTTCCTATATGGCATAGGTTTCTGGACGAGCTTCTTAAACAGTTGCCTTTTCCAGAGTTCATTACTATTGAGAAGGGGGTATAAATGGAAGGTGAAAATTTCACTTTGATTCGGGAGTTTGTGGATGACGGTGATGTGGTGCAATCGAACCTATCTAGTTTTCATGCAGATTGTCTGTATGATGGAGATAGTCTTGGAGTACTTACACACATCGAAAGTTTCTTGCTGGGGTGCGGGTTTGTATTTGACGGACATCTGGCTATTGTTAAGGAGGAAGAATGAAGAACGTAGGGGTATCTATCGAGGATGATCTTGTAGTAGACAAAATGCATCTTGACGACGAGTGTGAAGTATTTGCTACAAAGTACTACATCTACGCACAGCAGTACAGCACCGCTCGCGGTGAGCTGGACGCTGCTAAAGATCGTCTCAAAAGTAAAGAGGCAGAAAGGGATTTGTATTGGAGACGTAATTGCCCCACAGATCTTAAAGCAACAGAGGCCACATACAGCGCGTTATTAAACGATGACGGCGAGGTAACGTCTGCAAGAGAGGCGCTTCAAATTGCACAGCATGCTGTGGATACTCTTTGGGGCATTATGAGTTCTTTGGATAATCAGAAGAGTATGTTGGATAATCTTGTAAAGTTACAGATTTCCTCGTATTACTCTGGGGACACAGGGATGTCGGCACAGTCTGCACGAGACAGACTTAACGAAAAACGATAACGAACACGAAAGGAGAAACAATTATGGGAGACTGGGGAAAACAGCGCGAACAAATGGGCAAGGGTGCAGGAAACAATTTCAATGCATTGGATTTCAGCAAGGTAGATGGTAAGCATGAGTTCTACAAATTGGTAGAGGGAGGACAAAAATTTAATATTATCCCCTTCCCTATTGGTAAGAAGCATCCGCTTGTAGCTAAAGGAGCACTTGAAAAAGGTGATCTTTTTTATTCGCTTCCGTTATATGTTCATAAGGATGTTGGTGCAGGACGCAAGAGTATTGCTTGTCCGAACAAGAACTATGGCAAGCCATGTCCTATCTGTGAACTTGCAGAGGAAATGAATAAGACAGCACGTACCAAAGAAGAAAAGGATGCTGTACCTTATGCACGGCTTCGCTTATTCTATAATATTGTGGATTGTGATAATCCAGATAAGGGACTCCAGATCTTTGAGACAAACGCCAAAGACTTTGAGAAACCTTTGAAAGCAGCGCAGGATGATGCCGATAAAGAGGCCGCCAAGAAAGGTAAAGAAGTACGGTTCTTTGCTGATATTGAAAAAGGACTCACCGTAAAGATTATAGGAGCAGAGGATTACTTTAATGGAAAAAAATTCATTAAAGCCTCCTCAGTGACACTTGTTGCCCGAGAAGATGATATCTCTGAGTTTGAGGACGACGCAATCGGATTCGATCGTTTGATTGAGGAAATGTCTTACGACGATATCGCTGCCCTTATGAACGGTGCAGATACCGAAGAAGAGGAAGAGTCTCCTGCAAGGAAGAAGGTTGCTCGTGATGAAGACGACGATGAACCTCCGGCGCGTAAGAAAGTAGTTAAAGAGGATGACGATGATGAAGCACCCCCGGCTAAGAAAGTAGTTAAAGAGGAAGAAGACGTTCCTAAATGCCCTGTCAAGAATGGTGTCTTTGGAAAATCAAACGGGGACTTCGATTCTTGTGATGATTGCACCCTTTGGAAGAAATGTGTGAAAGCACAGTAGGCTAGATTAGTGCCGGAGGGAGGATATACTTTCCTCCGGCTTTTTTATAAGGAGGATACGTGGAAGACAAAACGATGAAAGCAGCAAAGAAAGCACTAGCTAGAGATACAACCAAAACAGAAGATGCTCCCTCCCTTTATTTCACTACAGGGCACACGATTTTAGATCTTGTAGTCGGTGCAGGTGAGGCGGCAGGATTTGGTATGGGGTATTTGGAAGGGACGATAGTACGTGACCATGGTGATTCAGGATCATCCAAGTCATACAAGGCAACAGAATGTATTGCTGCAAACTACCATAAGTACAAAGGTAAATTTAGGTGGCGATATTGTGACCCGGAAAATGGCAATACATTTGATACCCAAAGCCTCTATGGATTTGATATGTTTGGAGGACAAGAAGATTACGGTAGAGATGTAGCTACTGTACAAGATTGGGATTGGGATCTCAACAAGTGGTTGGATTCTCTTAAACCTGATGAATGTGGCGTCTATGTACTAGACTCCCTTGACTCAGTAACAGACTGTGATACAGTAGCACGTAAACTTAAACGACGTGAAGCCTATGATAAGGATAAAGAGTTTGACGAGGGTAGTTACATGATGTCTATGCAGAAGTTCCTTAGTCAGGAATTCTTTAGAGAACTTACGTGCAAACTAAAGAAGAAGCATGCGATACTTTATATTATCTCACAAGAACGGGCTAATGTAGGTGCTGGAATGTACGCTCCTAAATCACGTACTTCTGGTGGTGAGGCGTTGAAGTTCTATGAATCTGCTCGTATAGTAAGTAAACTTCGTCAGAAAGATGAAATTAAAGACCGTGCTGTGTCTGCTATAATTCAAACTACAGCCGAGAAAGTGCGCCACACAAGACCATTCCGTAAGTGTTTTGTTACTATACATTTCACCTATGGAATCGACAGCCTCGGAGATGAGTTGGATTTCCTGTATAACTTTCGTACACCAGAAGGGGAATTGAAAAAGAAAAAAGACGGTGCTCTCAAAGTTACATGGGATGATAGTGAGGAGATGACACGGGATGAACTCTTCAAATATATTGAAGAACATAAACTTCGTAAAGAAGTAAAACGCCGTGTCATAGAAGCATGGGAGGCTATTGAAGACTCCATAAAGATTCAACGGCCAGCAAAATTCGAGGAGGACTAAAGTGAGCAAAGCGAAAGAAGTCGTTACATGCTTGGAAACTATGGATAAGGATACTAGTGAACTGAAAGATCAGTACATATCCAAGAAGATTTCCAAACAGACTTTTACTACAGTGCTAGGCTTCATTCAGAAGTATCAGAAAATCTTGAAGGGTAACTAGGGGTGGCGCGCAAGAAGAAAGTAATTGCTCCACCAGAGCATTGTGATTCTGTAAGGGCCTATGAAATGAGTCCTTGGTGGCGTATCAAATCCAAAGCTTTACGAGAGCCTAAAGACACTGTATGCGCCATATGTGGCAAAGACGAATGGGTTTGGCAACCACGTATTAAGAAATGGAAGTGTAGAAAGTTTCATACCCATCATATCCGGTATACTTCGGCACCTTATGAGAAACCAGAAGACTTTATGATCCTATGCTACACCTGCCATACAGAATCTCACCTTATGTTGAGATATCAGAATATCTGCGAGATGTTCCAACGGATGGCAGATATAGTAAAAGAGTATTTCTTTTATGAGGGTATAGACACATTTAGACCGTGGTAACGCTGTACCCAGCATAGTTGTTATGCTGGGTACATTTATAGGAGGATGAATGGAAATAGACATAAAGGGATATAAAGTCCTTATTGACGACGAAGACTATGAGAGGATAATGGCGCATGGATGGTCTTATAAGGATAATAGGCATCCGTACTTTCATGCAAGTATCAGCAAGATAAGTCCTATACCTACACCCTTACATAGGTTTATTATGGAGTGTATTCCCGGAGATGGGGTTGTTATAGATCATATAGACGGTAATACATTAGATAATAGAAAACGTAATCTGCGTAGATGTACACATAAAGGAAATAATAGAAACTGCATCAAACCAAAGAATAACACTAGTGGTTATAAAGGGGTGAGATTACGTGGCTCTTTCCCCACCAGATATCATGCTTTTATTAAAGTAAACTACAAACAATTATCTTTGAATATGTGGGATACGTTAGATGAAGCCGCACGGGCGTATGATATAGCATCACTGTATTATTTCGGAGAATTTGCCAAATTAAATTTTCCGGTTGATAATTACAGTGGCATAGATCTGGCTGATGAAATGTCTAAACTAATACACAGGATACCTCGTAGGAATTCTTCGGGTACTGTGGGTGTGCGTTTTAGAAATGATACAAAAAAATGGACTACAGGAATATGGATTAGCAAGACATCCTTTATCTCTTTGGGATGTTTTAGTACCATAGAAGAAGCTATAGATGCAAGAAAAGAGGCGGAAATACGGTATGGCAGGGTCAATAAACATGAACGTCCTATATTGAGTGAATCTGAAATCCATATATAGACTTGACAAACTTACCCCCCTATGCTAATATAGGGGGGTATTCTATTTAAGGAGCAACATGACAGATTTAGAAGCTAAACAGAAGATACAAGAACTGCTCAAATCAGGTGAGCTATCTGTGCAACAGATCTCCAACTCGCTAATGTTAGCTGCAAGAAAAGCATCTTACGTGCTTAATCTCCTGCGCAGGGACAGTCTTGTTATTAAAAACAGCAACAACACATATAGGTTGGTCGTACCATCTGATTCAGCTATTACTCCTATGAAACTAGGAATCGTTCCTATTAAGACACCCAAACGTATCAAAAAAGACACTTCCTATAACAAGTCCATTATTATATTGCGTATAATATTCGCCGTCCTTGCTGTAGGGGCTTCTATGGTAGGTATCAGAAATACATCAACATACTTACTGGAATCATATCCTTTGTTCTGGGCGTTCTCTCTGTCTGCACTTATCTCCCTTTTCATGGTATCCGCAGCCTCTATGGTAGTATTATTCTGGAAAGAGAAGAAAATCCCTCAAGCCATGGGTATAGGAATCCTATGGGTTATAGTAACAGCATACAGTATGTCAGCGACGAGTATCGGAATGTATAACAAACAGAAGGAAACCTTTAAGGAAGCTACTCATATAACTAAAGTTGACAACACTAATCAAATGCTGTATACTCAGTATGAAAAGCAAGAGAAGGATATACAATTACTTATAGACAATAAGAAATTATCCCTTATAAGGTATAATCAGCAAATATACCCGCTGGGGTACGGGACGAAGGAATATAACAATTTGTCTTATAATATCAATAATGCTGAGATTTATATAGCACAGCAGACAGCACAGCTGAATGCTATATCTACTAAAAAGGCAAGTTTGTTGTCAGTTATAGGTGATACAGAGGTTCCTGCAAAGAACTT
>Ga0302296_1002482_pt1 | contig 12415 bp, 13 predicted proteins | sample III_Fen_N3_1_FD_194546 | JGI IMG/M metagenome (GOLD analysis project Ga0302296, IMG submission 194546) | Peat permafrost microbial communities from Stordalen Mire near Abisko, Sweden - III_Fen_N3_1 | ecosystem: Environmental > Terrestrial > Soil > Wetlands > Permafrost | place: Sweden: Abisko... | reverse complement strand
TTTTTATCTGCGGTGGTGCTTTCGAAGGTATTGACAGAAAAATTGCACAACGTCTTAATACTCAGATAGTTGGATATGGTGCTTCAAAAATACGCGAAAAGGTCGATAAAGACAACCTGCTTCAGTATATTGCCCCACAGGATCTCAGGGCTTTTGGTCTTATACCGGAGATTATAGGTCGATTGCCGGTACTTACTCATCTAAATCCCCTTGACAGGGCAGCATTGAGGGCCATACTTACCGAACCAAAAAATGCATTGGTGAAGCAGTATATGAAACTGTTCAAGATGGACAATATTGATCTCACATTTGGGGATGGAGTTCTTGACTATATTGTAGATAAGGCCATTGAATTTAAACTGGGTGCCCGCGGACTTAGATCGATCTGCGAGACGATTATGCTGGACGCCATGTTCGAAATGCCATCGGTTGATACTAATGAGCTTGAGATTACCATCGACTATGCGAACAGGAAACTTGAAAGGATAAACCTGAAGGTTCTTAAAGCATCATAAATTATAATACCCCAATATTTAAAATAGTAGAGACAGGTCTGAGACCTGTCTCATTTTGTTTTACATCTAGGGCGCATATAACCAGAGGCAGGTCACATACGTTTCACATTTTGGTTTATACACAGGGCACATATAGCCAGAGACAGGTCTGAGACCTGTCTCTGCATGGTTTATTAAGATCTTTATCTGCTTTTTTAATTTCACCTCAGCTATTATTCCTTCCACATGCTTCTGTGTTTGTTTTTAAGAAGTATCTCTTTTGAAACTCCATCCTTGATAACAACTGCTTTGGCGTCGCAGTCTCCGGTACCATAATCCAGCTGAATGGCATCTTTTCCCTCACGCTGGATATTTACGACACCGCTGACGATAAATCTGCAAGCCCTGGTCCAATGCAATGCTGTAGTAATTGTGTTTGTATATGCAACGCCTTCAACATTTTTCCCGCTGGCAGTCCCAGTAATCAGACATTCATCATCCCAGATATTTTTTGTGAGGAGCCCTCCTATCCATTCCCTCTGATGATCGGTAGTCCTCTCAATTATTCTACCGTCAGGTAGTGTTAATTTGCCATCAGTCAGCTTAACAGAAATGACGAGGTTCTGATTATTATTATAGCCCATATTATCCAGAACCTTTGTCCCTTCAACTTTAATGCCATTAAAAAAATAGTCTGCAAAAGTGACTGTTCTCTTTGAACCCACCTCAAGCCGTGGGGCAGTTATATCAATAATTATTTTCCCTGAACGAACATTGCCGTTTATTCCGGTGCAGGAAGTGCCGTAGTCAACGGTAACTGTCTTAGGCCACATGGCAGCTGTCGGACGTGTTATTGTAATAATCGGGCAGGAGTCACTAACAACAGTAAATGCTGTGGCATCCAGACTTTTACTAACCTGGTCAAGAATAATTGATGCATTATCTGCAGTGTTATAAACATCTTCAAAAACGACATCGGTAACAGCATCGTCATCAGCCAGATTCAAGCTGGTCTGATCAACAACTCCTGAAGTTGAGGTATCCTTTTTGCATGAAAAAATTGATATTACCGCCAGAGCAGTTATCATAAAAAAGATTTTTGATTTCATAAGTTCTGATATTAGTTTTTAATTACGATTTACAGAACTTAGATGAAAGCAAAAGGGAAAGGTTTAATTTGGGGAAGGAAATAATCAGAAATCGATGGAAATGTTGGAACCGCTCTACGGTTCATCTTTGAAGAAAATCAGGGTCTAAGATAATTACTTTAAATTTGCCTTTATTCTGAAAGAAGGTAATTAATTTAATAGGCTGTTATTCTCTGTTTTTCTTCTCTGGTATATAGTATAGGTATAGGGTATACTATTAGTTTCAGTTAATGGAAATTCTTCCTTCCCTGTGATGCTCCATAATTTCAGATCTATTTCAGGAAAATATATATCTGCAGGTGATTTTTTATGAACATGAGTTATATACAATCTGTCGGCAATTGGCATAAACTGTCTGTAAATGCTCCCGCCCCCGATTATAAATATTTCATCATTTTTATCACATTTTGACAGTGCCTCATCAATCGAATATGCAGTAACAGCTCCCTCGAATAATTCTGTAAGATTATCTGTCAAAACAATATTCTTTCGCTGCGGAAGAGGCCTTCGTGGCAATGACTCCCAGGTCTTTTTTCCCATCACCACCGTATTGCCGGTTGTAAGTCTCTTAAATCTCTTCAGATCTTCGGATATATGCCATAACAACTCGTTATTTTTCCCGATTCCCCAATCCTCTGAGACTGCTACTATAATTGATATCATAACTTAGTTTTTATACAGAAATATCGCCCTTAATATGAGGGTGTGAAATATAACCTGCCAGCGTGAAATCTTCGTATCTGAATTTCAGAATATCAGTTACTTCCGGATTAATAATCATTAGAGGCAAAGGATAAGGTTCTCGTGTAAGCTGAAGTTTAACCTGATCAATATGGTTCAGGTAAATATGTGCATCACCAAACGTATGGACAAAATCACCCGGCTTCAATCCCGTGACCTGTGCAACCATCATCGTAAGTAGGGCATAAGAAGCAATATTGAACGGCACTCCAATAAAAATATCTGCACTCCTCTGATAGAGCTGGCATGATAATTTTCCTCCCGCTACGTAAAACTGGAATAATATATGACACGGAGGAAGAGCCATTTTATCAAGTTCCCCTACATTCCATGCATTTACTATATGCCGCCGCGAGTCGGGCGATTCCTTAATTGAGTAAATAACGTTACTTAACTGATCAATCTTTTCTCCATCTGCTGAAGGCCATGAACGCCACTGATATCCGTATATCGGTCCCAGATTACCATCAGGGTCGGCCCATTCATTCCAGATCTTCACTCCATTATCATTCAGATATTTAGTGTTGGTATTACCTGAGATAAACCACAGTAATTCGTGAATTATTGATTTAATATGCAGCTTTTTTGTGGTAAGAAGCGGAAAACCTTCCTCAAGGTTAAACCTCATCTGATAACCAAAAACACTGATTGTTCCTGTACCGGTCCTGTCCTTTTTTTCGGAACCTGTTTTTATGACATGATCGAGAAGATCAAGATATTGTTTCATTTTAGTAGCTGATTTATTCTTCAGGCGATATTTTAGCTGCCCATCCCCCACCCGGCGCCATATGAATTTTCAGTTTATCTCCTGATTTCACATTATTTTTAAGATGTTTATAATCTTCTGCATATTTGTCGGCATTCATCCCGTCCTCAAATATGTCAATAGAGTAATTCCCGGAAGGTAAAAATGAGAGATCAAGATCGAGATCCCTTGGCGTCCAATCCGTAATCGCTCCAACAAACCAATTTTTCCCTGATCTTCTGGCCAGCAAAAGATAGTCACCTACTTTTCCATCAATCCCGAGAATGTCGTCCCACACAACTGGTATTTTTAAAATGAAATCTGTAGTTTCCTGTTCTTTCATATAGTGTGTCGGGCTGTCCGAAAGCATCTGTAACGGGCTTTCATATATTACATATAAGGCTACCTGATGAGCTCTGGTACCCTGACTTGCAGGCCGTGTATGACTTGGTACAAAATTGGCCTTATCCATGTTTACCATGGCGCCGGGGGTATAGTCCATCGGACCAGCAACCATCCGTGTGAATGGAATAGTCACATCATGGTCGGGACTGATGTCTTTGCTCCACTTATTATTCTCCAATCCCTTCACCCCTTCACGTGTCATTGCATTAGGCCAGGTACGACCCAGTCCATCAGGCTTATATGCGCCATGAAAATCGATCAGGAGATGATGCTCCGCAGTTTTTCTTGCAGCTTCAAGGTAAAAGTTTACTATCTTCTGATCATCCCTTTGCATAAAATCTACTTTTACACCTTTAACTCCCCATTTCTCATACTGGACAATTGCTTCATCAATCTTATCCCAGAAGGACTTCCATACCACCCATAAAATCACTCCGACATTTTTGCTTTCAGCATATTTGCAAAGTTCGGCGACATCAATCCCCGGAACCTGTTCAAGGACGTTTCCAAGTTTATACCATCCTTCATCAAGAATTACATATTCAATACCATTCTTTGCTGCGAAATCAATATAGTATTTGTAGGTCTCATTGTTAATGCCCGATTTGAAATCCACTCCGTAAATATTATTTGCGTTCCACCAGTCCCATGCAACGTGGCCCGGTTTGATCCATTTTGTGTCAGCAATCTTAACTGGAGGAGCGAGTCGGTAAACAAGATCACTCTCAAGTAGTTTAGCGTCATTTGGTGTAATAATGAATACTCTCCAGGGAAATGTGCGTGTTCCGCTGGTTTTGGCTATATAATCTTTAGTGCTGGTAACTGCAAGGTCCCGATCGCGATAGAGTTTTTCCGACTCGGGATATTTCGGCCAGGTACCGTTTATTTTTCCGGAACCTGCTCCTATAAGCCACATCCCGGGATAATCTTCTATATCAGATTCAGTAATAAGAACATCTGTTCCGTTTACCTTGAAAAGCGTTGGAAGACTCGCAAGATGTTTAGCGGTAATTGTATCATTCGATGAATATATAAAAGTTCTTTCGTTATGCGACATAAAACTAGTTTCCACCGGGTACCATGAGTTTGATCCTGAAGGAAAAATGAAATCAGAAATTTCATTTTTCACAGTTATCTCCCCTTTCATTGAAGTCTCAAATCGATATGCAACACCATCATTATAGGCCCGGAATTGAAGAGAAAATCCTGAATTAAAAGTAATTGTAAGAATATTGCAGTTGTCGGGGATAATTGATCTTTTATATGCAACAACAGCATTGATTACATCATTTAGTTTTGTTACTGATGCTTTCCTTACTTTCTCATTTTCTCCAAGTACCTTTCCATCAGCGAGGAGCATGGCAACTTTTAAATTATTAATAATCTCCTTCCCGTCCCTTGATGCAGACCATTTTATCTCATTGCCTACACTTACAGTCAGAGAAATTTTACTGTCCGGAGACGTTATCTTATATTCTTTTGCCTTTGAATACGCCGTGGAAATGATCAATAACAGAGTCAACAATAATGTTCTTTTCATTATACAGAATTTAAAATTTGCAGTTTAGAAATTTAAGGGAAGAGATTAACCTTTTTTCTTCTTTCTTTTATCGATCTCATCCCTGACGGCAGCAGCACGTTCATAATCCTCCGTCTTAATGGCTTCATCGATCATCTTATAGAGCTCTTCGTCGGAATAAGTGTCATATTTTGTTTTTTCCGGTTCGAAAAAGTTCTCAACTTCATTCACTGACGATATTTCAGTATCGGATGGATTAACAGTAATTCCGGCTTTCTTTAGAATTTCTTCAGTTATAAATATCGGACATCCGAATCTTAGTGCAATCGCGACTGCATCAGAAGTCCTGCTGTCGATTGAATATTCCTTTTCTCCATTATTGCAAACAAGTTTCGAGAAAAATACGCCTTCTTCAAGTTTATAAATCATTACTTCAATAACTGAAATATTAAACTCGTCTGCAAATTTTTTAAAAAGATCATGTGTTAATGGCCTGGGGGGATCCAGATTCTCAAGTTTTATTACAATTGCCTGAGCCTCAAAGCCTCCAATAATAATAGGGATCCTACGGTCACCATTCTCCTCAATTAAAATCAGCGCATATGCTCCCGATTGAGTCTGACTGTATGAAATACCCATTACTTTTAGCTTTACTCTCTTCATATTAATTGTTTATGCGCCAAAGGTATAGCCTGTTATTGTATTGTTTATGACAAATATAAAGATATTAGCACTAACACTTTGGATATTAATATTGTTTTTTATTAACATCATTGTAATATAATCTGCACCCTTTCTGCAAATGATCGCTGATATTAATATCATAAGTACTGATTTGCCTCTTCCTTTAAAATATTACGTTGATTGGTTTGTAAATAATCTTATTTTTATATCTTTGCAGTCCAATTTTGGATAAATCCGCAGGGGCAACTGAAAGTTATAGGATCAAATGATCGTATACGCCTCACGGAGTAACGTAAAAAATAGATAAGATGTACGCAATCGTAGAAATTGCAGGCCAGCAGTTTAAAGTTGAAAATGGCAAGAAAATTTTTGTTCACCGTCTCGAAGCTGAAGAAGGAAAAGAATTAGAATTTGACAAGGTTCTTTTAATAGATGACGATGGTAAAATAACAATTGGAGAACCAACAATAAAGGACGCAGTTGTCGGAGTCAGAGTTCTCAGTGACAAGGTAAGAGGTGATAAGGTGATTGTTTTCAAGAAGAAGAGAAAAAAAGGGTACCGTGTTAGAAACGGACACCGTCAGAACTTCTCAGAAATTGAAATTATAAGCATAAACGGAGTAAACGCTCCAGTCAAACCGGCTTATAAAAAAGCCGAGTCAAAGGCTTCAGATGCTGTAACAGCCGAAGTAACTTCTAAACCGAAGAAAGCTGTTAAAAAAGCAGTGGCTGTTAAAGAAGAGGTTCCTGTAAAGAAAGCAGCAAAGAAAGTTGCAGAGAAAAAACCAGCTGTTAAAAAGCCAGCTGCAAAGAAAACATCAAAGAACAAAGAATAATAACCGGAAGTTTTAGAAATTAAAAATATAAAATTATGGCACACAAGAAAGGGGCAGGTAGTTCACGTAACGGTCGCGATTCTGAAAGCAAACGATTGGGAGTGAAACTCTTCGGCGGCCAGACAGCCAAAGCAGGCAGCATTATAGTTCGCCAGAGAGGTACAAAACATAACCCGGGTCTGAATGTTGGCCTTGGAAAAGATCATACACTTTTTGCACTTACCGAAGGTGAGGTTGAGTTCAAAAGGAAAAAAGATAATAAAACTTATGTATCGGTTAAGCCGGTAACTGAATAAGAGATTATCTCCAGAAATAAGGCTCCCGAAATTCTTTTCTATATGAGGAAAGCATTATCGGGAGTTTTTTAATATTTTTACAGCAGGCCTGACAGCCTGCTTTTTTATTAATTCATAACAGTATATGTTAACTATAGCCCTTATCCGCGAAAAGAAAGACTTTATTATTGAACGTTTGAAAGTAAAAAACTTTAACGCAGAAGAAATAATTAAAAAGATTCTTGAACTTGATTCGTCACGCAGAGAAATACAAGTCAAAACTGATACACTACAGGGAGATATGAACCGTATCTCAAAAGAGATAGGTTCAATGATGAAAGATGGAAAACGTGATGAAGCTCAGTCTGCAAAAGAAAAAACTTATTCACTTAAGGAGGAAATAAAAGTCCTCTCTGAGAAACTTCTGCCGCTTGAGAATGAACTCCGCACAGAATTAGTAAGGCTCCCAAACCTGCCTCATGAATCGGTTCCTTCTGGACATGGCGCTGATGATAATGTGATAGTAAAAGAAGGTGGCATAATGCCTCTGGTTCAGGAATCAGCCCTTCCCCACTGGGATCTTATAAAAAAATATGATATCATTGATTTTGAACTCGGAATTAAACTAACCGGGGCAGGTTTCCCCGTCTATAAAGGAAAAGGCGCTAAATTACAAAGAGCTCTTATCAGCTTCTTCCTGGATGAAGGTGAAAAATCAGGTTACCTTGAGGTTATGCCTCCGATCATGGTGAATGAGGATTCCGGTTTTGGTACAGGACAGCTTCCCGATAAAGAGGGTCAAATGTACCATGCAACTCTTGATAACTTTTATCTGATCCCAACCGCCGAAGTACCTGTTACCAATATTTACAGGGATGTGATACTTAATTCGGAAATTCTTCCAATTAAGAATATAGCATATACACCATGTTTCAGGAGGGAAGCAGGCTCATGGGGAGCCCATGTGAGGGGACTAAACCGTCTTCATCAGTTCGATAAGGTAGAAATAGTCAGGATAGCTCATCCCGATAACTCGTATGACTCTCTAGAGGAGATGGTAAACCATGTAGAATCACTTGTATCAAAACTTGAACTCCCATATCGCATACTTAAACTCTGCGGAGGAGATATGTCTTTTACCTCGGCGCTGACTTACGATTTTGAAGTATGGTCCGCTGCTCAAAAAAGGTGGCTCGAAGTCAGTTCTGTCTCTAATTTTGAATCATTTCAGGCAAACAGGTTAAAATGCAGGTTCAAGGAAAAAGGTGATAAACAAACCCGTCTGGTTCATACTCTTAATGGCAGTGCACTGGCTCTGCCAAGAATAGTTGCGGCAATACTTGAAAATAACCAGACTGAATCGGGGATTAATATTCCTAAGGTGTTGATTCCTTATACGGGGTTTGAGAAGATAAGCTAACTTATCTTTTATGTCTGCCCCTCAACCCCCTTTTGGGGGCTAAAAAACGACCGGAGATTATTAATGTCCCCCATGTGGGTGATTTTGGGGTTTGAATAAAATAGGTGTAATGACAATTAATCGTACTCAATTTGACCCCGTATTTTGCAGAAACTTTTAATGAGCGTGGATAAATCCAGACAATCATACATTTATGCCGGATTAGCCATATTATTTTGGTCAACTGTCCCTACGGCGTTCAAGATCAGCCTGAGTGAACTTGATGTTCTCCCGATGCTGACAATTGCATCTATCACATCAACAATTGTTTTTATCATAGTTGTTGTTGCAGAGGGGAACGCAAAGCTACTTATTAAATCATCACCCGGGGAATTGTTAAATTCAGCAATTCTTGGATTCATTAATCCCTTCCTTTATTATCTTATTCTGCTCAGGGCATATCAATTGCTTCCCGCCCAGGTTGCCCAGCCATTGAATATGATATGGCCTATAATACTGGTATTTCTATCAGTACCGTTTCTTGGTCAGAAGATTGTGCGGAAAAGTTATATTGCATTGTTCATAAGCTTCATTGGTGTTTATATAATAGCATCACAGGGAAAACTTTTTAATCATAGTCAGGCAGATATAAAAGGAGTTCTGCTTGCAACCGGAAGTTCTGTATTCTGGGCATTCTATTTTATTCTAAATGTGAAAGACAGAAGAAATGAAGCAGTGAAACTGCTTTTAAATTTTGCATTCGGATCTATATATCTTATTATCACCATAATAATTGTTGGTAAGTGGAACACTGCAGCCTCCCTGAAAGGAATAATGAGTTCCATATATGTAGGCATTTTTGAAATGGGCATAACATTTCTTTTCTGGCTAAAAGCTCTTCAGATGGCTTCATCTACGGCAAAAGTCAGCAACCTTGTCTACCTGGCTCCCTTTATTTCCCTGGTTTTTATACACTTTATTATTCATGAACCCGTTTATTATACAACACCAATTGGATTAATATTTATCATTTCCGGTATATTTATACAAAACAAACGATCAAAAGTCCCTGCTTAATTGTTATATGCGGTATTAATTTAAATAAAATGAAAAAAATTATTTTCTTCCTCTTATTCGCTTTTACAATATTAGGTTCTTGTAAAAAAGATGTCACCCCTGCAACAGCACCCACAGTAGATCAGCAGGCACGGGATTCATTATATGTATATATGAATCAATATTATTTCTGGTATAAGCTTATGCCGGTCGTAAATAAAGCTGATTACACCGATCCATACAAGCTTCTTGAAGCAATGAGATATAAAACTCTCGACCGGTGGAGTTTTGTTCAGACGTATGATGAGTATGTAGCTCAAAGCACGGGAAGTTTTGTCGGACATGGAATCAGCCTGGGTCTCGATCCAAACAGCCAGGTAAGGATTGCTCAGATCTACAAAAATTCGCCATTATATTCGCTTGGTGTCCGCAGGGGATGGATAGTTAAAAAACTTAATGGAACAGCGCTGGCTCCAATATTTATTGCAAAGGATGCAACTGCATACAGCGCGCTAATCGGTCAGTCTTCCACCTCAGTTACAAATACTTTTTTGTTTCAGACATCCCATGGAAATGATACTACTTTCGTTTCCCAGAAGGCTGCCTTTACCTTAAATACAGTTATTCTCGCGGATACCCTTCACCTTAAATCAGGAATAACCGGACATCTTGTATTTGATCAGTTTATTTCCCCGTCGAATGCAGAGTTGCAAACAGCATTTGCCTATTTCAGCCAAAACAATATTAAAGATCTGATCGTTGATTTAAGGTACAACGGAGGAGGGGATCTAAGTGTTCTTACAAATATGGCAAGTTATGTGGCAGGTTCATCAAAAGCCGGTTCTACATTTGTCAGCCTTACCTATAACGACAAAAATTCCCAATATAATACGCCATTTAAGTTCGTATCAGTACCCAGTCCTCTATCCATTACTAACCTGGTAGTTATAACAACCCGTGGAACAGCATCAGCTAGTGAGGATTTTATAAACGGCTTAAAACCGGTATTAAAGGTTACGACAATAGGTGATACCACAAACGGAAAACCAGTTGGCATGAATGGATTCAGATATCAATCCAGTTACATCTTCTGGCCTATTACTTTCTCACTTGTAAATTCTGCTAATCAGGGCGAATTCTACAATGGTTTTGCTCCATTAAAATATGTTCCCGATGATATTACCCGGGATTGGAATGACAGAAATGAATTATGTCTGAAGGAATCGATTTATTTTCTTGAACATGGATCTGCTTCATCAAAGAACTTAAGCGTAATTCAACCGAAACGTTCTGTTATACTTGATGAAAATCCCGGAAAAAATAACAATGCATACATAATTAATAAATAAATTTGCGGTATATAAGATAAACTTTGACAATCAAGCCGAAGGAAAGAATTATTCTGGGTATCGATCCTGGTACCAGTATGACAGGATATGGAGTTATAAAGGTATCAGGAACCATCCCTGAACTTATTTCTATCGGCGCAATTGATCTTTCAAAGTATGATGATCATTACCTGAAGCTTAAACACATATTTGAACGCACCATCGGGATCATAGATGAATATCATCCTGATGAACTTGCTATTGAGGCACCATTCTTTGGTAAAAATGTTCAGTCTATGCTAAAACTGGGGAGAGCACAGGGGGCTGCAATCGCTGCTGCTTTGTCACGTTCACTACCCATTTATGAGTACGCTCCAAGGAAAATCAAGATGTCAATTACCGGTCAGGGTGCTGCATCGAAGGAACAGGTTGCCTCCATGCTTATGAATATTCTTAAATTCAGCCTTGATGAGATTAAGCTTGACGCAACTGACGGACTGGCAGCTGCTCTGTGTCACTTTTATCAGAGCAACAAACCAACGCAGGATAAATCGTATAACAGCTGGAAGGATTTCATGAATAAAAATCCCAAAAGAGTCAAAACAAAAGGGGAATAGTTAATTAGACGGGGGCATATGCCAGAGCTACAACACTTACTCTGACACCTTCTGTCTTAAGCAACTCATTAGCACATGCTTCAATAGTTGATCCCGTTGTAATGACATCATCGACCAGCAAAACATGCTTTCCTGTAATTGACATAGGATCTGTAACCCTGAAGATCCCTTCAACATTTGTCCATCTTTCATAGCGTGAGCGCTTTGTCTGAGTCGCCGATATGGCAACCCTGGAAAGTGAATTTGTGGAAACCGGTAATTTAGCCGCATCACCTAACCCTATAGATATTAAATTACTCTGATTGAAGCCTCTTACCCGTTCTTTTGCCGGATGCAGAGGAACAGGAATTATCAGGTCAATATCCTTAGTGAAACCCGATGACATGAGAGATAATCCGTATATCTTGCCAAGTTCATATCCTAACTCTTTTATTCCCTTATATTTAAGATTATGGATCAGGTTCCTTATCCGGCTTCCTTTATTGTAATATGAAAATGCTGCTGCTTTTTCTATAACACATCTTCCCCAGAAAAGCTGAGCCACAGGATTATCTTTCTTAAAGTGATAGTCTGTCCGCGGAATAATAACATAACATTCCGTACATATCAGATTTTCGTTCCTCAGCAAATGATTCCCGCAGGCATAACATAACCGCGGAAAGAGAAGACTGATAAAATCATCCCAGAAATCGTACAGATAACTCATGCAGCGGACAGAATTATACTATAAAGATATGAAATTGATTGGTTGACCGGAAGAAATTAAAATATACAGCTATAGAATTACATTCCTGCTTATTTTTGCTGCTATGTCCTTAAATTCTTCCGGGGTGAATTTAAGCTTAGGGTTCCTGAAATTAATATCTTCCATTGCATCCATCGGGACAAGGTGAATATGTGCATGTGGCACCTCAAGACCAAGAACGGCAATTCCTATACGGTTGCAGGGAAAAGCTCTTTTTATAGCAACTGCGATTTTCTTTGAAAATACCATCATGCCAGCCAGATAGCCGTCCTCCAGGTCAAATATATAATCAACCTCCTTCTTGGGAACAACCAGAGTATGTCCTGCTCTCAAAGGATTGATATCGAGAAAAGCGAAATAGTTTTCATCCTCCGAGATCTTGTAACACGGAATCTCACCCAGAATGATTTTCGAAAAAATGGT
>Ga0302296_1002477_pt1 | contig 12431 bp, 11 predicted proteins | sample III_Fen_N3_1_FD_194546 | JGI IMG/M metagenome (GOLD analysis project Ga0302296, IMG submission 194546) | Peat permafrost microbial communities from Stordalen Mire near Abisko, Sweden - III_Fen_N3_1 | ecosystem: Environmental > Terrestrial > Soil > Wetlands > Permafrost | place: Sweden: Abisko... | reverse complement strand
TGAAAATATTGGTGGATTTCTTACAAATAAATTAGTTTCCGCAAAGCACAAAGGAAAATGGGGTGCTGTCAATCAAAACGGAGATGTAGTCATTCCATTTTTGTATGACTACAACTTTTACTTTCCTCAGGATGACTCAGGTGGCTATTATCCGGCAGCAGTAGCAAAAAACGGAATGTGGGGCTATATTGATACGCTTGGTCAAGAAGTTCTTTCTTTCAAATACGAAGAGGCAAGATCATTTATTGATGGGGTGGCTGTTGTAAAACGTTCGAATCGAATACTTTTCATCACTACTAACGGATCATTAGTAAAAGAATTACAATACGACGATATTGGAACCAATTACCAATTCTATAATTTATATCCAGTGCAATTAAACGGAAAATGGGGATATGCCAAACAATTAGGTGAAGAAGTCATTGCGCCTAAATACACCTTTGCAGGTGAATTTCAAAGCGGTTTGGCAATTGTGGAATTGGGAAATAAGTTTGGTGTGATAGATACGCAAGGTAAATTGATTTTACCATTTGAATATGATAGAATAGAAGTAAGCAGTGGTTATGCGAATTATTTCTATTGTTCCAAGAATGGTAAGTATTTTAAACTGGATAGCTATGGACGCGACCGCACTGAGGAAGAAGTTCAGTATTAACAATTCTTCATCATTTTACGTTTTATTTGACCAAACTCACTAATAGCAAGGACTTAAGTGTTTTTAACCGTTAGTAACGGATAATTTTGGATTCGAAACGGGAAGTGAAACGGAAGGTCGATTTGTTGTTTAATGTTGAGAATCAATTTACTGAATCCCTTTATTCATGGGACCATAAACGTTTCTAACCGATAGAAATGGATAATTAATTGCCTAGGAATAGCGGTTTATCGTTCACCAATCGACAAGTAACGGACTATAGAATCCCTTCAAAACTTCACCTCTTTCCGATAAGGTGTATCCTCACCGTCAAATCGAATGCCTTTGAGATAATACCGCTTTCCCGATTTTACTATGTGAGACTGTAATGTTGTCTCGCCGTCATCTCTGCGGTGATTGACCGAAGCCACTTCTTCCCATTTTCCATCGCGCAAGGTAAAGACATAAATGTGTGCCAAATTACTTATAAACCAACCCGGACAAAAGATCAATTCACACAAGCCGTCACCATTCAAATCGCCAGCGTTTTCAACCGTTCCCCACACCGAATTATCAAAAAACAACTCGGGTAAGTCACAGGAAAAAGTAATGGTATTGTGACAATCGCCGTTTAGACATCCCATTTCAAAATGGATGGTGCCTTGCTCGTCAATGGAAGCCAGTGTTGGTGGAGTGATCACAAAAGCTGTGTCATTCACACCATCATTGTTCAGATCTTGAACCAATACGGTATCACGGTATTCGGGTTCTACAATTTCGGTGAGTTTTTCTGTTTTCGTGCTGTCTTCCGTAGCCGTTTTTGTTCCTGCATTTGGCAACTTATCAGCTGTTTTTGCGGAACATCCCGTGAGCATCAGCAACCAACAGGTCAGTAGTGTAAAGCGTATCTGTTTCATACACCAAAGCTGCTGTATTCTTAGGTAATTGACGCAGGTGTTTTATTATTTGCGCGGAGTGGGGGATTATTTGATACGCTTCTTGACGATCATTGATTTGCCGGAACTAAAAGAGCACCACCTTCCGATAGCGCTCTTTGTTGTTTTACTGAATCATCTCGACCTGTTGAACCGTTTCTGAAAGTTCACTGATTTGTTGCTGAATCATGTGTTCGAATGAAAAATAATCTTCTTTCGTTCGGAAACCTGTTGTGTGAATCCAGTCTTCGGTTGAATAGGTGCGCACGAATTCACCAATCAATTGCTCTTCTATTTTGTAATGCGTTGTCAAATATTCCGACAGTTTCAAGAGCAATAATTTGTGTTTTTGCAACAATTGCTCGGCTTCTTTTTCACAGGTATGGATCAACTGCAACGCTTCTTCTTTGTACTTGTTTTCCATGTAAAAGAGGTCGTTGTTGTCAGGAGAATACACCGAAATGGTAATCGGATCGTTACCCATGGCGTAACTTCGAATGGCTGAATTGGCCAATTTGGTTGCCGTTTCAATATCACTGCAAACTCCGGATGAGGTTTGATCGATACCGAAAATCATTTTTTCGGCAATGTAACCACCAAGCGAAATGATGATGTCTTTCTTGATGATTTCACGCGTTGTCAAACCCTCAGGAAGATTCACCATACAAAATCCGTCGGCATATTCTGCAGCCGATTTGGAAACAATGATCGATGGCAAAATGCGCAACGTCATGATCGCCAATACAGCGTGTCCGGCCTCGTGAACAGCGGTATGCGCCTGCAAATCGCGGTTGGTTGTTTTGCGCAATGAGTCGATTTTGAGATTCACTTTTTCTTCTTTCAGCGCAAGAACACTTTCGTTTGCATCTTTGAACACAAAGCGATAACCGTCGTTGATGTAGAACCATTCCACTGTTGAAACGTTGAGTTTGCGTTCAATGACTTCAATCACAATTTTACCAAACCACACTTCAATGTAATTTTTGATGGTGGTTAAGACCGGTCTGGTTCCCTGAGCAGGAAATACACCTTCGCGGTAAATCAACTCGTTGATCGAGGTGTCATATTGAAGCTCGAAGTGAAATTGTTCGCGAATAAATGTAGCTACGCGTTCCAGTTCACGACGAATCAATTCCTGGAAATGGACATTTTTAAACGCACGATAAATCACATGGTTATTCCCCAAACGAGCAATTTGCTCCGGTCTGAAACGTTTCTTCAGCGCAGTTTTGATGGAAGTGAGGTTGATCTTCAACGTCGCTTCATGCAATTCATCGGCACTGATATCGGGGTTCATCGATTTACTCATATCGTAGGCCTCATCGAGATTTCCCAAAATGAAAATCAACGCTTTCGACAAATCCAATTCCTTTGTGGCATTGCGGGTTTTTAATCCGCGGAGTAGAATTTCGATGATCCCGAACAAATCACTTTTTGCAGCTTCTTCTTTGATCATTTCCTGAGGCGTTACATCGTCGTTAAACAAGTAGTATACCCCGGAAACAAAGTCGGTTGACAAGAAGTAACCGGCATCCATCGCATTGCCATTGCGCGAGTAATTCTCAAAGTAGAAGTGCTGAAAAATCTCCAAAAACTGTTCAACGTTGGTAGTCACAACCCCGTTTTCGATGACCACACCCTGATCTTTGGCTTTCACCAAGTTCATCAAACACACTTCTGCACGTTTGATGTAGAAAGCATTGTTGGAAGGGATGTACGAAAGTTTTCCGTTATCGATCAAATCCCATACAAAGCGTAGTTTGTCTTTCCCTAGTTCATTTCCGCTGTTGTCGAGCGTGCGGGCAAACTGAAATTCGTCCATGCACATGATGCACGGTTGTTCATGGAGAAATTCCAAGTCATCGGTCAAGGTGTTTTTAAACCACGTAGCCGAATCCGATTCAAATTCTCCCATGTCAATTTGCACGTACATTTTCTCGTAAGCCAACAATTCGACCAGTTTTTTCACGAGCGCTGTTTTACCCGAACCAGTCATTCCCCAGAGGTTGATCACCATTGGACGCAATTGTGCTTGCGGAAATAAGTACCAAGATGATACCAATCCCATCACTTCGTCGATGATGTGATCCAACCCAATGAAATGTGTTTTAAGCGCGACCGTAATTTCGGTCATTTTATATTTTTTCAGGATGATTTCCTGATGTAATGTATGTTGTTCCATGTTGTGCGTATTCATGAAACGGCTGTAAAGGATTGTTTACTTATTACCGTTTCAACGATTGTTATGTGTTGTCCCGTTAGGGAAAACCACTAATTAAGTTGTAAAACCAACCTGAACAGTGAATACCGAACAAAAAGGTTTTGTTTGTTGTTGTGATTGTTATTTCCGAAAAGCTAGGCTTGTCTTGTAGACAAATCAGCGCTATTTCAAAACCGTTTTGTAGAAGAAGTTGAATTAACAAGCCGCGAAACGTTTAAGAACATTTCGTTTAATTCTTGTCGCAAAATGAGATTTATAAAGCGTTTTGCTTCTGAAATCGTTTAGTGACAACTGTGCTTCCGGATTACCCTTTGTCGGTTTTGAAAGTTGAGGGAAAAAGACAACAAAAAACCCGGCTTTCGACCGGGCTGAATATCATTGAATGATCAGTATCCGGTCTATGATTTACCTTTAAGATTTACTACTGACATACTGTTGCTTTTTTAGAGTGTTTTGTTAATTCTGAATGCGAAACTAGAATCTTAAAATGGAATATGCAAATTTCGGGTTTCTTTTTTTTGAAAATGAAAAGTGAAATCCTGTTTTAAGCTGTTGTTTACTAGTGGTTTATTATGGCTATTTGAAATCGTAATAAAAAATATTGGTTGTGGTATCAAGTGACACATTGTTCTTTTTTTTGATAATGATGGTATTGAGATTGTCAGCGGAAAGAGAGTCTTTGGAAAAGGGAAGAATAGAGTTTGAGTTAATTGAGTATTCATTCAATGAATCGGAAAACAAGCGAACACCATACCCGAGTATTCGGGGCATTAGACGAAATCCTTTTGTATAGGACAAAATAACGGTTTCCGAGGTGTCAAAAGGAGCAATAGCAATGCTTTTTTTATCACCTGAGCCGTCAAATTTGAACACTTGAATGGTATACTCTGTTGTATTAATTACCCTAAAAGGGAAAGATACTTTTTTATGGCAAGCGATGAGAAATAGTGGTAAAAACACTAGAATCAGGCTTCGAAAGAAGCGTTTGTTTTGCTTACTCATTGGTCATTTCGTCTTTTTTGCAGCTTCACGTAATTGATCGGCTACATTTTGATACAATCGCACATACGGTCTGTTTTCTTCTTCCGGAGAATTCGATAGCTGAAAGAAAGGTGGAAATTGCATGCATTTGGGTTGAATAACAATTGAAGTAAAAATAGGAGATTTAGTTCTTTTAAAAAATCATTTTCCTATAAAAATTGAAAAACACGATCAACCAAAAAGAGCGACGCTTTTCAGCATCACTCTCTTCAAATGGTTTTTAATTCGCAACTGCAATTTGTGCGTTGACATTAATTGCTTCTCCTGTTGGATCTTTTGTAGTGGGAGCTTTCACCGTAAATCGTTTGATGGCTTTCGGTTGAAAAACCAGACATAGGGTAGAGCCACCATAACTGAAATAGCCCAGTTCTTCGCCTTTTTTTACCTGTTGTCCAACTTTTACACCAATCGTAATCGATGAAATTTCGGTAATTCCAATAGGAATAACAGCTACTTTTCCTATAATCGGATCTTCACTTTCAATGATAACCAGTCCACGTGTATTCACGGATGCTTCAAATCCTTGCGAGAAAATCCCTGCTTGAGGATCAAATCCTTCAGAATGGAGTTCGCTGAACATAAGTCCGTTTATGATTCGAGCTTCTACAATTTTACCGGAAATGGGAGCTCGCCAGCGGTGATAGTTGGCGCCACTTAAAAATGATTGCATCACGTCGCCGCCCACAAAATGATCCGTGTAAGGGCTATTGTCGAGTATGTTTACCAATGAATACGGCTGACTTTTGATCCAAAAAGTATCCGATTTTTTGACCCTTCGGCTTAGGTTATACATTGTGCCATCGTTTGCAGAAACAATTACCTTCGGATCGTTAGGTGAAGCAAGCGGACGGTACTCTAGGTTGATTTGCCGGTGAAAATAAGCGTTGTAGGAGGCAAATCCCCAATGAGGCGCATTTTTATCCGGGATGATAAATTCATTGAGCTTGTTGAATTCATAAGCCGATGGTGATAACCAGCCATATTCTCCCGTATTCAACACATCTTGCGAAGCAGGAGAATCCAGATAATCGCACCAGGCTTGAAGAATAGCTCGAATGGCACTGTTGAAATCAGTCAAACGAAAGGCTGTTTCTCCGGAAGGTGTGAACATCATATACACAAACAATGCAGACATCGGAAAGGCGTTTCTTTTGGCTGGATCCGGATTGTATTTTGGCGCCCGCTGAATGATATGATTTAACGTAGCCAATAATTCATCTACGGATTTAATATAATTGTTTGGCGACGGAACTTCTTCTATCATTTGTGTCACATACATGCGCACAATGCCATTGGTGGCTATCAAATCTGCTAAAGCTTGTACCGAAGGTTGATACACGAGTGTGGTATCTTTCAGAATCGTCTCTTTTACTTCAGCCAGTATTTCCTTAAACCAAACACCGATGTTTTTCTTGTCCTGCGGCAAATACCCCGCTACCACTCCGAAACGCGAGTAGTAACTTTTGTCTTGTTTTTTCATGAGTATTGTTTAAAATGATTTTTAGATAACGGGAAAAGCCTGCGCAATGCGGGTTCCCATTTTGTAATGAACACCCATTTGAGCTGTGAAACTCACATTCGATGCTGCTTCAAAGACCAGAATAATGTCTGATCCGCCAAATTGGAAGTAGGATAATTCTTCGCCTTTTCTCACTGTTACTCCCACCTCGGCAGTAAGTACAACAGAAGAAACCTGGCACATTCCAATTGGAACCACGGCCACCAAACCAATTGGTGTATCTAAAATAATGAGACCACGTGCTTGCGCAAATTGATAACCTGCGGTATCCGGTGCGTCGAATGAGCGTTTTGGTTTGATGTGATGTCCGCCTTTTCCATCCGGAACAGCTTCTACTTCGAGGTAAACTTGTCCGGGAATAACACGTGCTTCCAGTACTTTTCCACCAACGGGTGCGTGTTGACGATGGTAATCTGCAGGACTCAAAAAAGAGTGCATGAATTGACCGTTTTTGAAGCGATCTTTGTAGGCACTTCCTTCCAACAGTTCACTGATTTTCCAATGAAGATTTTTAACAGTAACATGTGAATCTGCGCGCACTTCCCATTGCCCGTCAAAGGTTGAATCGGCTGGTGAAACAATCACGGTTTGATCGGAAATTGCAGCTACAGGACGATAACCTGGCTTAAAATTGCGTGCGAAAATTTGATTGAACGATTTCCAGCCACCTTGCGGACGAATGTATTCATTCATGTTAAAGCTCGGCGAATCATAAAACGATTTTTCCGACTCTGGTGTCAGTGATTCGGGAGTGTCTAGAAAAGCACCCATCGCATTGGCATACTTTACCAACCATGCCGAAAGTTCCGTGAGTGGCGGAGCAGTGTCATGCGGAATTACTTTGTTCTGAAGCGATAGTAACGGTTCCTGATCAACAATGAAATAAAACGCACACAAGTGATCGTAGATGTTTTTTCCTTGAACGTTTTCGCTTGGAATCCAGTATAAAAACCGGTTGATCCAAATGAGGTAAGTCTCCAGATTGGTTACCTCACTGATGAGCGGAACATGCATACTGTTCGCTTTTTTTATCGCTTTTTCAAACGATGCTTCCCAGTTGTTTTTTTTGATCAGCGCGATCAATTCGTTCACAACAGGATGAAATGGTTCTTTAATTGCCATAATGACGGTATTTGAATGTGAATAATGGTTCCGTGCGTTTTTTTTGAATAGTAACTTCCCAAAAAAACAAACACTTCATTCAAAATAAAGAGTTTGGCAATGAGCAAACTAGCGTATTTATACGTGGTTATTAAAAGTGAGGTTTGTACGTGATGGAAGTTAGTTTTAGTTGATGAGTCACCATCGCAAAAAGGAGCATTGCGCTCCTTTCCGATTAAAATAACGTGAATTCTTACTCCGAACCCTCGATCATTAATTTGTCCTTACAAAGTAATTGCCTTGCAAAACGTAGGTTGTATTATCCACCTTCAACGTCATTCCTTCCGTATAGGTATCCAAACCGGTGTACGATTTTCCGTTGAAATGAACTGTTCCTTTGGTCATGCGCGCTAGGTTCAGGTAAGCAACATCCAATGCTGCCGGTGGTCCGCATACCAACATGTGTACAGGTTTGGTGACTTGTGATGCCAGTTCAAAATCCCAAGGTCTATTGTTGTCGTGAATCATGATCAAACTTTCGCACGATGGACAATCGGCCTGAGCTCTCAAGAGTGCCTGAATGTTGTTTTCGTTTACATCGCCGCCACTACCTTCTTTTTCGGCTGTTCGAACACGTTTTTCTGCGTCTCCGAATGTGGTAGGTTGAAACGAATACAAGCCACGGGAAATATCCAGATCATGATTGTCATTGTCGTTGAACAATACCACTCTTCGGATGGATGAATCACCTGTTTCAAGTCTGCTTTTGAGCCACAAGAGCACCTGAGTGTTGTATGGACTCATACTTCCGGTAACATCGCACACCAATGCGGCATTTTTCCACTTGTTGTCGGTGAGTATTCTGGAAACAAATTCGGCTTGCGGAATGCGATTTAAATCAGCTATTCGTTCTTCTTCTGTGCGCAAAGCCAGCTCTTTTTCCTCATGTGCTTGCTGCGCTTTTGCCCGTTGAATTTGGTCTTTCGGGTACTGATCATCTCGTTGCCCCAATGCTTTTGTGTAATTGTCGATGGCGTCGCCGTAACGTTTCTGATTCAAATAATAATCGCCTGTAGCTACCAATTGTTTGTAATCAGGAGGTGTGTTTGTTGTTGTCGGTGAAGGATTAAAAACCGTTGGGAAATGCACGGTTGGGAACGGAATAGTGGTTCTACCCGTGGTTGGTGTTGGAAGTCCTTGTCGTGGATTTTGGGCAAAACTTGTTGTGATGACTGCTACGAATGAAAAAAGAGTAAAAAGTGCTTTCATAATACGTGTTTTAGCTGTTGAATGATTATTTCGTTGTGCTGATTTCCATGGAACCCTTGATCCATTGGTGCATATCGCTCGTACTTTGCTTGCGTACTTCCGGCGGAAAAGTTTCCTGGATCGCAGGATTGGTGAATGTTTCGTTGAGAAGGGGTGCCGATGGTGCGTTTGCCGAATTATAAACAATTGCCGGTCCGGTAACATCCAGCAAAACGGTTCCTTTGAAATTTCGTTCGCTATAGATTACCAGACGAGTATTGGAAGGAACAGCGATTCCGTCGAGTTCCGTGAAATTGGAATACGTCAAAATGCGATCTACCCATTCGTATTTTCCCACTACGATAAAATCCGACCACGGATCATCTGAAAAGGCTTTCGATGTTTGATCGTTGATCCGTTCTCCTGCAATTGCCAATCCACTAAAATGCACCGATTTTCGTCGTGCAATCTCAAGATTGGCTTTGGCGATTTGATCTTTGGGGTATTGTTCTTCTGATTTGATTGCGATGGCTTTTTGGTAATGCTCAACCGCGGCTTCATAGTTCGGGAGGCCAAACAAACTGTCGGCTTTGTCAATGTTTAGTTGATATGGATCATTGTTCAATCGTCCGATGGCTGCCGTTGCCTGAACAATCCGGTCTTTCGGATATTGTTCATCTTTGTATTCGAGTGCTTTAGTATACTGCGAAATGGCTTTTTCATACTGTTGATGCACGTAAAACGTATCTGCTAGTGAAGTGAAGTTCCAGTACATGTAATCGCGTTCTTCCTGATCGCGTTCGCGGTTTTTTGCTTCGGTCGCCTGACGAATCCCGCGCCCCATCGAAGAAACCGTGCTTACTACTGTGCCCAATCCTGGCTGAAATACAGGTAATTGACCGTAAACAGTTTGTTGTGAGAAATAGACTAAAATCAAGAGTAACAGCTGTTTCATGTGCGGACATTAACGAAATGAATACAAACAATTTAACAGCAAAACACATGCCATGATTCCGCGGATTTCAAACTTCGGAACTCACTGAAAAGTTTTAACAGAAACTAAGGTATTTTTTTTAATGTTACCTTTATGTAACAGGCCATTTCCATTTTTGGATCGGTAGCGAAAGGTTTGCTTAAAAACGATTGATACCCTTCTTTTCGAATTTCAACGGTGATTTTTTTTCCGTCTTCAAAGAAAGTTGATCTAGGACCTTCTTGTGGAACATCAAAAATGACTTCATCTTTCCTGACCAGAATAGCTTGGTAATTGTAAACCGGAATGTTGTTTTCATCCACTACATCAATCACAATGGTCCCTCCAAAACCATTCTCTTCAATACTTAAATGACGAATGGCGTTGACATCGGTTTTTTCAGTGGTGCTTTGGGCAAAGCCAGTAAATGGGGCAGATAGCAACAGGATGAATGCAAGTTGTTGGATGAAGTTCATATTGTCAAAGATATGATATTGATGAAGGTTCGGAATGCGAATTGATTTCCCAGTTGAAATTTAATGATTTGCATCTCGGGCAATTCATGTATTCTTCTTCAAGACGGTTGAAGCTACAGCGATGACATTTCCTGTACTCAATGTTTATGTGTGAAACAATAAATTTAGAATCAACATGTGCCAGTTCGAATTTGGACATTAATGCCTTGACAGTATGTAAGGGAGAGTTTTTCTTTAATTCTAAAAGCTCTAGTTTTTCTGCGTTTGAAAAGAAGGGAACGTTATAGGTCTGATCGGGATCACACCTTAAGCACTGTTTTTTCATATTGTTTAGAACTAATTGATATTCATCGTAAGATTCAAGAGTATTGGTTAATAGATGATTAGCCAGGTTTGTTGATTGCGCTACAATTCCTTTATTTTGTTTGGTTATCCTTGAGTCCTAACTGCAAACGAAATTCTCGATTTAAAGCGTATTGCTCTTCAATCGGAATAATTTTCCTTGAAATTTCCTCTAAATTTTTACCTTCTTTTGTCCATAAATAGGGGAAAAAGGAAAAAACTTCATCTCCAGTTATATTTGTAATATCTGTCTTCCAAGTTGTCCACCTGTAACCGTTATAAAATTCATCCAAATCACCATTAAAGCAAAAATCAAGAAATTCACTATAGGTAATATTTAATGGCTCATATTCCAAATTTTGAGGTGACCAGTAATAAACTTTACCAATATCCGGACCTAGACCACCACCGTTTAACAAAAAGAAACCGCCAATAACATCATCTGCAATGAAAAAAAATGAAGGTGCTTCACCAAAGTCATCAAATGTTTTTCCACGATTCCAATCTGGAAGGGTTCGATTTAGTTTCTCATTTCCAGATCCAAGTATTCGAATCCAGCCGTTATCAATTAAAAGCCCTCCGGTCATGTAAACAATAGCTCCCATTGGAGAGCGGGTTGTTACTTGAATATGAAATAAGGCTTCTTTGGCGCTTATGGAATCGACTGATAAAACTTCAACGGCATTGTCAGCGGAATCAATCCATTGCTGTACAAAAGTCCAAGCTGGTTCTGAAAGATTAATTAATTCGTTAACTGGTCTCATGGCATTCTGTGAAAATGATGAAAACGATAGAAGTGACAATAATAAAAGTGCAGATTTCCTTATCATATTATCTTTTAAACGTAAGCTAAGATATCTAGTTTACTGAATTTTCTCTTATCCCCGGATGCACCGTCTTAAACACAACATCCCACACCGAAGTATAAAACCCAAAATTGTAATCGGGGTTTTGGTGGTGTAAATAATGAAATTCGGAAGTGCAGATGCAGGCTTTTTTAGCGAATCGTAACAACGGTGGAGGTAAAACGGTGTGGTGTAAATGTCCGATGGTTCCCCACAATGAATTGACTCCCAAATACAACGAAATACCAATCGCTGAAAACGGAATCACATAAATGACTGCCAGCATCATGAGTCCGAAACCAATGGATTCAATAGGATGGAGGACAAACAAGCTGAGCATGTTGGTGGATTGATGTTGGTGGTGACGTTCGTGCAATTTCCGGAATTGTCGCACAAAATGCACCGCACGATGAAATACATACATTAGGAAATCCATGATCACCGTCAGGAAAAGCAATTCGGCCAATACACGCCACCATTGTTGCTGTTCCGATAAAACAATAAAGCCATATTTCCACAACAAAACGCCTAAAATAAAGACAAGCGTATTGCAGATTACGGTGATCAAACTCAAGACAATATCAGATTTTGTAATCGGGTGTTGATTGCCCATTTTTCGGGCTTTCGGGAAATTGCTCAATACCGCATACAAACCCATTGAACCGAAAAAAATCCCGAAATTAATGATGAGTCCGTAAACGATGAGTTCACCGTAACCGACTGTCATTAATGTTTCCAGGATTGTTTTCATGGACGGGGTTTTTGGGTAAAAGAAAGGGGATTTGTTTGGGGTTAAAATGGAATTCACCTCAATTATTTCAACCGTTATCAGTTGTCTTTGACCACTTTATAATATTCCATTTTACTTCCTGTCTTTACTTCAATCAAGAAAATACCATTGGGTTCATTTACGTCCAAGTTAAGTGATTCTTGATTGGAAGTTGCTTGAAAAAGAATCGTTTTTCCAACCATGTCAAACACACGTATTGTTCTATCTGCTGGAGTATTCCATAGAATAGTGAAAGACCCGGAAGTAGGGTTGGGGTAAATGTTCAACAGTGTTGATTCATTTTCATAAAGTTCTACCTCATTAATA
>Ga0302296_1002475_pt1 | contig 12433 bp, 14 predicted proteins | sample III_Fen_N3_1_FD_194546 | JGI IMG/M metagenome (GOLD analysis project Ga0302296, IMG submission 194546) | Peat permafrost microbial communities from Stordalen Mire near Abisko, Sweden - III_Fen_N3_1 | ecosystem: Environmental > Terrestrial > Soil > Wetlands > Permafrost | place: Sweden: Abisko... | reverse complement strand
AACCTGTCCGCTTTTTGGTGATGGGGCTTCTGCCGTTTTACTTGAGCCAACGACCGAAGATTTGGGTGTGATCGATCATATCAATCGGGTTGATGGTTCCGGAAGTCAGTTTCTGCAGATTAAAGCCGGAGGTTCTTTGCGGCCAGCATCAAACGAAACGGTTTATAACGATGAACACTTAATCGTTCAGGAAGGACAGTCTGTATTTAAATCAGCTGTATCGAATATGGCTGACGTTGCAGTAGAAATGATGGAAAAACATCATATCTCTGAAAATGATTTGGCATGGTTTGTTCCACATCAGGCCAATATGAGGATTATTGATGCTGTTGGTCGCCGCATGGGGATTGATAAAGAACGCGTAATGGTGAATATTGAGAAATACGGAAATACCACCGCTGCAACTATTCCACTTTGTTTGTATGATTACGAAAGCCAGTTACGGAAAGGTGATAACATCATTCTGGCTGCTTTTGGTGCTGGTTTTACCTGGGGAAGTATATACCTGAAATGGGCTTACGATCCGAAATAAAGAATAACTAAGCATATCTAATCAATCTGATCATGGGAAAACTCATTGTAAAAAGTCACGCTGAATTTGAAAAGCTTGTTGGTCAGGAACTTGGTATTTCCGAATATTTGACTGTTACTCAGGATCAAATCAATAAGTTTGCCGATGCGACACTCGATCATCAATGGATTCATGTGGATGAGGAAAGAGCTAAAACAGAAGGTGCATTTGGAAGTACCATTGCACATGGGTATCTGACACTTTCGCTTTTGCCTTACATGTGGGATCAGATTATTCAGGTTGAAAACATTAAGATGTTGGTTAATTACGGAATTGATAGTTTCAAATTTAATCAGCCGGTATTGGTGAACAGCAGAATCAGAACCCGCGTCGTTTTGCGTTCGGTTGCTAATCTTAGAGGTATTACCAAAATACAGTTGGATATTCGCATGGAAATAGAAGGAAACAGGAAACCGGCTTTCGAAGGAATCATGACTTTCCTTTATCATTTCATTTAAACGAAGCTCAAAAATTCGAACTATAATATTGAACGTGTTTCTGAAAAGAGACACGTTTTTTGTTTAAAACAACCATTTTTACATTTTCAGTTAGCGATCTAATGCCAGCTTTTGTATATTTGGAATTCGTTCAAAAAAACCAAAGAAATGGCTAAAGAATACAATGAAATTAATCTGCAAGTAATTAATCTGATTGCCAAAGGAACACGAATTATTGGTAATATAACCTCAGATGGCGACCTTCGGGTGGACGGTGAAATAAGTGGAGATCTTGAAACCAAAGGAAGACTGGTAATTGGTGCTTCAGGAAAGATAGAAGGAGAAATCAGGTGCAAAAGCAGTGAGATTTCCGGAACCCATAAAGGTAAATTATTTGTTGCCGAATTGCTTTCGTTAAAAGCATCGTCGAATGTTACTGGCGATATTGTTACCGGGAAGTTGTCGATAGAACCCGGTGCCTATTTTGCAGGCACTTGCTCCATGAGTGATGAAAATACCAATTAATGAATCCAGATCAATACCGGAAACCCAAGAAAAAGCTGGATGATTTTATCCGATATTCCAGCCTGGCTTTTGAAATGATAGTCATTATGGGAATTGGAACCTGGTCAGGAATACTGCTTGACGACTGGCTTAAATTGGGATTTCCCGTGTTTACTTTAATTCTGATGGTATTGTCGGTTATTGGGGCAATTTATTACGTGGTCCGGAAATTTATTTAGTTGTTTGGTTATAGTTTAAAAGGAATTAAAACTTAATTTATTTGATCTGCCTGTGATGAAACGATTTATTATACAATCTACCGTTTTGACTATCATCGTTTTCTCATTGGGAGCGATTGTTTATTCGACATTCCTAAGCCAATATTACCTGCCAATTCTGCCAGTTGCAGCACTCTTTTTTTATATTGTCACAAACCTTGTTCATGCTTATTTGTTAAAGATTGCCGGTGAATCGGGTTCAAGGTTTACTTCGCAATATATGGCAGTCAGCTTTCTGAAAATGGTTTTTTACCTGACCGTCGCAATTGTTTATGCACTTTTAAATAGAGAGTCTGCAAAAATATTTTTAGGTAATTTTTTAGTGCTGTATGTTGTCTACACTACTTTCGAAGTGATCCAATTTTCGAAGTTTGTCAGGCAGAAAAAAATATAATTACTCTTTATTGCGAAGATTGGTTTTAATCGCATAAAAAATTAAATTTGTTGACCGCTGAATACATTGAAAAAAAATGAATCAAATTATACGACCTTTATTCATTAGCATATTAATCCTCTTTGTCGGAACCGGTTTCGCTCAGACCTCCGAAGAAACAAATAAAACAGTTGAGGCTTCACATTCAGAAGAATTTAACGCCGGAAAGTTTGTCATCGAGCATGTCTCTGATGCTTTTGAATGGCACATCGCCACTTTCGGCGAAACAGAAATCAGCGTTCCGTTACCTATCATTTTATATAGTCCTGACAAAGGATGGAACTTTTTCATGTCCTCCAAATTTCATCATGGGAAAGAAACCTACAATGGATACAGGATTGAACACGAGGGGAAGAACGAAGGGAAAATCGTTGAAGTAAATGAACAGGGAGAAGTTATTGATTTACCGATTGATTTGTCGATAACCAAAGCTGTAACCGGAATTTTTGTAAGCGTTATTGTGCTCTTGCTTATTTTCCTGAATATTGCCAAATCAGCCAAAAGAAGAACAAACCAGGCACCAGCCGGAATGCAGAATTTGTTTGAACCAGTCATTCTTTTTGTTCGCGACGATATCGCTAAGCCAGCCATTGGTGAAAAGAGGTTTGAAAAATTTATGCCTTTCCTGTTAACTGTTTTTTTCTTTATTCTGATTAATAATCTGATTGGGTTAGTTCCGGTTTTTCCATTTGGTGCTAATGTTACCGGAAATATTGCCGTTACAATGGTTCTTGCAATATTCACCTTTTTGATAACAACCTTCAATACGAATAAGCACTACTGGAAAGAAATATATAATCCCGACGTGCCATGGTGGCTAAAATTCCCGATACCATTGATGCCAATCGTTGAACTTACAGGAGTAATAACCAAACCATTTGTGTTGATGATTCGGCTCTTTGCCAATATGTTGGCTGGGCACTTAATTGTTACCGTGTTTGTAAGCTTAATATTCATCTTTGCCAAGTTAATGGGAGCTGAAGCCGGATACGGTATTTCTGTAGTTTCAGTGTCTTTTTCAGTATTTATGCTTTTGCTCGACTTATTGGTTTCATTCGTTCAGGCGTATGTTTTTACATTTTTGTCGGCCATGTATTTCGGTATGGCTTCACCAGATCATCATTAGTTTCAATATATTTTAAACATTTATTATTATGACTTCATTATTCATCTTTTTAGCAGACACAGCAAATTTAGCTGTTGGACCAATGGGTGCCGCAATTGGTGCTGGTTTAGCTGCGATAGGTGCTGGTATTGGCATTGGCAAGATTGGTGCAAGCGCCATGGAAGCAATTGCACGTCAACCAGAAGCTGTCGGTGACATTCGTGCCAACATGATTGTATCTGCTGCATTTATTGAAGGCGTTGCATTCTTTGCCGTCATCATTTGTGCTTTGGTAATTTTCATTTAAGAAATTTTTGTTTTGTAACCCGCTCCCGGGATTGCCGGGAGTAAGGGTTACTTCTAACCAACAATCACATCGCTATGGGATTTGTAACTCCGGATTACGGTACAATATTTTGGATGCTCATCATTTTCGGAATCTTAATGATTATCCTGAAAAAATTTGCATGGGTACCTATTTTGAAAGCATTGAAAGATCGCGAAAAATCGATTGCTGATGCCCTGAATTCAGCCGAAAAAGCCAGGAAAGATGTTGCCGGGTTAAAGGCTGCTAACGATCAGATTATTACTGAGGCCCGAAGGGAAAAAGACATAATCCTGAAAGAAGCGCGCGATATCAAGGATAAAATTATTGCCGATGCAAAAAATCAGGCAAATGCTGAAGCTCAGAAGAGCATTGAATATGCAAAACAACAGATCAATGCCGAAAAAACGGCAGCTATAAATGATATCAAAAAGCAGGTTGCTGAATTATCAGTGATGATTGCCGAAAAAGTGATAAGGAAGCAACTCGACAATCCGAAAGATCAGGAAGTCTTGGTTCAGGATATGTTAAAAGATCTGAAGTTGAAATAATTGTATGGATCAAAGTAAAATCAATGTTCGGTACGCCAAGGCTTTTTTTACACTTGCAAAAGAAAAAGGTCTGACCATAGAACTGCGTAAAGATGCAGACTTAATTGCTTCTGTTTGCGAATCAAGCAGCGACTTTATTCTTATGCTCGAAAGTCCGGTAGTAAAAACCTCCAAAAAAGCAGAAGCCCTCAAACTTATTTTTGAGAATAAGGTCAATGTATTGTCTCTTAATTTTCTGCTTCTAATCACCGAAAACAAGCGCGAGAATTATATCCCCGGAATTTTCAGAAACCTGGAAGATTTGTACCGCCATGAAGAAGGAATAAAATCGGCCGTACTGACCAGTGCCCAGCCTTTAAATGATGCTCTTGTGTTACAGATCCGGACAATTCTCGAATCAGAGTACAATGCAAAAGTTGAATTAAAACAAAAGGTGGATGCTAATTTAATTGGCGGTTTTGTGTTGCGGGTTGAAGACAAACAATACGATGCAAGTCTTTCAACACAATTGAAAAAAATCAGGGAGCAATTGCTTCATACTGAATTGAAATAGAATAACGATCGAATATAAATAGAAATAAGATGGCAAATATAAAACCTGCTGAAGTTTCAGAAATACTCAGGCAGCAACTGGATGGCTTTAAAAGTCAGGCCGAACTAGAAGAAGTAGGAACTGTACTTCAGGTTGGAGATGGAATTGCACGTATTTACGGTCTTTCGAATGTTGAATCGAATGAAATGATTGAATTCGCCTCTGGCGTTAAGGGGATCGTATTAAATCTGGAAGAAGATAATGTCGGAGCCGTAATTTTAGGTCTGACCAAAGAAATCAAAGAAGGCGATACCGTAAAAAGGCTTCGCAGGACTGCTTCGATTGAAGTGGGTGAGGGTTTGCTTGGCAGGGTAATCAATACGTTGGGCGAACCAATCGATGGCAAAGGTGTTATTACCGGCGAAAAATATGTTTTGCCACTGGAGCGCAAAGCACCCGGTGTAATCTTCAGGCAGAGGGTTTCGAAACCACTTCAAACAGGATTAAAAGCTATTGATGCCATGATTCCGATTGGACGTGGCCAGCGCGAATTGATTATCGGCGACCGTCAAACCGGTAAGACCGCAGTGGCCATTGATGCCATTATTAATCAGCGCGAAAATTTTGAAAAAGGGACACCAGTATATTGCATTTATGTAGCCATCGGACAAAAAGGTTCAACCATTGCTAACCTTGTGCATACTCTCGAAAAGCACGGGGCGATGGAATATACCGTTATTGTAATGGCTACCGCTTCCGATCCTGCAGCACTTCAATATTATGCACCTTATGCAGGAGCAGCCATTGGCGAATTTTTCCGCGATACTGGTCGTGATGCGCTGATCGTTTATGATGACCTTTCGAAACAGGCGGTTTCGTATCGCGAAGTTTCGTTGTTGTTGCGTCGTCCGCCAGGCCGTGAAGCCTATCCGGGTGATGTATTTTATCTTCACTCACGCTTACTCGAACGGGCTGCGCGAATCATCATTTCAGACGAAATGGCTGCCAAAATGAACGACTTGCCCGAATGCCTGAAAGGAATGGTTAAAGGTGGAGGTTCATTAACCGCACTTCCGATAATTGAAACGCAGGCAGGCGACGTGTCGGCCTATATTCCGACTAACGTAATTTCGATTACCGATGGTCAGATTTTCCTGGAATCGAACTTGTTTAACTCCGGAGTTCGTCCGGCAATCAATGTGGGTATTTCAGTTTCACGTGTTGGAGGTGATGCACAAATCAAGTCGATGAAAAAGATAGCCGGTACCCTGAAACTGGATCAGGCCCAGTTCCGCGAACTGGAAGCTTTCTCAAAGTTTGGTTCCGATCTGGACGCTGCAACCATGCGTGTGTTGGATAAAGGGCGCAAAAACGTTGAAATTCTGAAACAGCAACAATACGCTCCAATGAAAATTGAGCATCAGATTGCCATTATCTATTGCGGGGTAAAAGAACTGTTGCGTGAAGTTCCGGTTGAAAAGATAAAAGCGTTTGAACGCGATTTCCTGGAATTAATGGAAATGCAGTATCGGAGCGTGCTCGACCAGTTGAGAGCAGGCGCTCTGACTGATAATGAAACAACCGTGATTGAAAAAGTGGCTGCCGAAGTGGCTGAGAGATATTCAGAATAAACATTCGTGACTGAAAACACATTGATTGAATGGCTAATTTAAAAGAAATACGAACCCGGATAACATCTGTAAAGACTACCAGGCAGGTTACCAGTGCCATGAAAATGGTGTCGGCAGCCAAATTGAAGAAGGCTCAGGATGCTATTTTGCAGATTCGTCCGTATGCTGAAAAACTTTCAGGATTACTTTCAGCATTAAGTTCTGCATTGGATAATACTGCCGATTCGGTTTTTACCGTTCAGCGTAATCCTGATAAGGTATTGATTGTTTTAGTCAGTTCAAACCGGGGACTTTGCGGCGGGTTTAATTCGTACATTACCAAAAAAGCCATCCTTTTGGCAAAAACGAAATACAAAAACCAGTTAAATTCAGGAAATCTCGATTTTATTGTAATCGGCAAGCAAGCCGGAAAGATTCTGCGCTCGTATCAGATCAAGATTCAGGGAGAAAAAAATTACCTGTTCGATAATCTGAACTTTGAACATGTATCAGGCGAGGTTAAAGCAATTATGGCTGATTTTGTGAGCGGTAAATACGATCGGGTTGAACTGGTTTACAACAAATTTGTAAATGCTGCATCACAGGAACTGGTTAGCGAACAATTCCTGCCCGTATTACCGGCAGTTGCCGATCAGAATAAACGAAGCAATACCGACTACATTTACGAACCTTCGCTGGAGAATATTGTAGCCGAATTAATACCAAGGTCGCTGGCTATCCAGTTTTACAAAGCCTTGCTCGATTCGCATGCTGCCGAACACGGTGCCCGTATGACCGCCATGCACAAGGCAACCGACAATGCTTCGGAATTGATTGACGAACTCACCCTGAACTTCAATAAAGCCCGTCAGGCAGCCATTACCAATGCGATTCTGGAGGTAACTAATGGGGCAGAGGCTTTAAATGGATAAAAGATATATACAAGAAAAACCGTCCCAAATTTTGTTTTGAGACGGCCTCTTTTATTAATCTAGATGTCAAGATTACAAATCCCTTACTAAAAGGTGCAGATTGCCTGTCAACAATAAGCTGACAAATCTGCAACAGCGGTAGCCTACTTTTGCATATTCCGAAGAACAGGGACAGTTTCTTTTCAAGAATTAAGAAATACTTGCTATTTATAGCTGTCTAAAATATTCTTCCTTTCAATCATGTGATCATAAATATATTGACATGCTTCATCTTCTGTGGAAAAATATTTCTCAGAACTCCGATCTCTTCTCTCGCTAAAATAATATACTACCCATTTACTTGATTCTTTAGAAAGAATTATCCTATCGGGTAGCTCAATGCCATTAAGTGAACAATAATTGGAAGGAACATTCAAATTTCTCAATTGTTTCTTCAACTCCAGATAAAGATTGATTTCAGAAGTCGATGAAGTAAAATCGTTAAGTAAAAAGTATTCTAAGTGCAGAAAACGAAATAATGTCGTATTTATTTTTTCGCTCTTCCTTTAATGACAATGGTTTTAGAGTTTCTGAATACGACAATAACTAGGGTCTGCTGAAAAACTCAAGCCACGCTTTTTAGCTTTAAAGGATAATGATTCAATCTTTGTTTGGTCAAAATTATTTGACGTTTGATTTGGTTTGGATTTTGTCTTGCCCAATCGAACATATCTTTTGCTGAGAAACTCAGCATTGATTTAGCAACAAGGCATGGGAGTGCCGCCCCGGTCAACTTGACCAGGTTGAGCACCAAAAAAATGCAGGCAATCCATGTTTCGCTCGTTCCTTTAAGCCTGGCCTTGATCCGGTTTAACCCATAGCCTGTTTTGGCCTGCCCAAACTTGCCTTCGATCGGATTGCGCTCTCCCGGGCTTACGTGAATGGACACTGCCGAAGGCCTTCCATGTGGCTTGGCCAAAAGTTTTATGCCTTTCTCTTTCAAGGCCGCACGGTTGGCACGTGTGCAATAGATTTGGTTGGCCAATAGTTCTTTGGGATAGCACCCGAACAGTTTCCGGTATTGCTGAACGTAATCCATCATGTGGCTCCCTTCATTAAAGGCATCCCAACTAAGCTCGTCCGGAGAAGAGATGCCATCGATAACGGAAACATGGATTTTGACTCCAAACTCCACCTTGGCCTGGCTCTTTCCCCATACAATAGGGCGTACAATAGGCTGATGGATGCTCACAATACGGTCTTCAACACTATGCGTTTTTGAATCATACATTTGTTTCTGCTGAGCGTAAAGTGTATTGACCACCAAGAAATACCTGTACTGCTTTGGTTTTAGCGGAATCTGTGGATAGGCATCCAACAAACGGTTTATCGAAATCAGGTTTCGCCTGACAAAACGCAGTTGGCTGCCCACTGATTTGCGGATTTCCTTCCGGGATTTGTTCTTCTTTTGTGCCGTTTTCAGATAGCGTTTGCGGGCTATCCGGCGGTATGTCCGGGGTTTGTTTGGATGTAAACCTGGGGCGTAAAGCTGGTCAATCAATTGCTCGGTCTTTTCCCTGGCTTCTGAAAGCAGATCCAAATCGGTCGGATAAGCGATATCTTGTGGACAGGCCGTGGCATCAAAAATTATTCTGCCCTTGTTCTCTGATTCACCCGGACTGCTACCTGGCGGATCGGATGGAGGCTCTGAACCCAGTTTCTTCGATTCCAGTTTTGTCTTTAGAGAGACAATCCTTTCGTTAATGGCGTTCAGGTTTTCCATCCCCAACCGCTTGCGGAAGTCAACAAACAACGAGGCATCAAATGGTGGCTCGCTACTAAAACTCGAATAACCCAGAAAGTACTGCATGTAAATGTTCTCTGATATCTGGTCAACCGCCTCACGGTCATCCAGATTGCACAGATGCTTGATGATCATCGATCCAATGATAACCCTCGGAATCATTGGTGGGCAGCCTGTTGGGCTTATCCCTACATTCTTCAGATAAAGGTTGCAAACCTCATCCCAGGGCATCAACCGGGATAATACAATCCAGCGGTTTTCCGGATTAAGCTGTTGCTCAAAGGGCGTTTGAAAACAATCGATGCTTAGCTGGCTGGGGCTGATGTACTTTGGTGATGGTGCACGCTTTTTGAACACCTTTCTCATATTTCCTTGCACTTATTGCAACGAATATCGCCGTAAATATCTTAATATCATACACATGAATATTTAACAGCAGACTCTATTTAGTTCCTATTAGTTTCCCTTGTGGGAAAATCAAATCTAAAAAGTTCATGTCAGCTGATGATCCCATTCGTTTTTTCCTTCAAAGAAAAAAACTTTTATCTGCCTCTACAGTTCCCCGCTTGATCCGAAAAAAGCTCCTTTCGGAGCTTTTAAATATTATGGATTGACGTGGATCCAGACACCTGATGAAGGATTTTTGGAGAGCAGGAAATTCAATTCCTTCTGGGCTTCTCCCATAGTGCCAAATCCCTTCATAGCAACTCGGTTCAAACCATTGAAGACTCCAAGGTTTTGCCCGTTGTATCCTTGTTCTTTAAGTTGCTGAATGTATTTACTGGCATTTTCTTCGCTTTTGAAGCTTCCGCCAATTATGAAATATTTAAATTGTTCAGTTTTTGTTACCGCTACTACTGATGCTGTATTTTCAGTTAAATTCTGTTCCGGAGCTTGTATTGGTGCGGCCGGCGTACTTTGCATCAGTGTTTCCCACATTCCCATATCCGATTTCGACAAATACTCATTGTTGTGTTTCATAGGAATGAGTGCCATTGCTATCAACAAAGGAATGGCAATGACCAGCTTCTTCTGTTTACGTTGCTGAAAAATAACAGGAATGGGCTCTCGGTATTCAACCTTAATAGCTGGCTTAGGCATTTGCCGCTGATAAAGCTTTTCGTAAGAGAAATTTTGTAATCCGTATGATTCCACCAACAGGTTTTGTTTCAGCTGAGGTTCGAATTGCAGGTTTTCTCTTGAATCGTAGTGCAAATAGCCAACGCCATCAAAATAAACATTGCGGTTTCTCTCCAGATTCAGCATGGTTTCTTCAACAAAGCTGTCGAGCTTCTGTTTGGCATTGAAATAATCGACTCCTTCAGCTTCAGAAATGTAATTAATTAGCAATCCGTCGTTGGAAATAAGCTTGTTGTTAAAAGCGATTTCTTTAGTAGGTGGGAAAAACTGATTGTTTTCGATCGTAGCCGGTTTGTAGTTGGCCACAAATCCACCGAATTCAGGAATGATCACACAATCATTCAACAGCAAGAGTTCTTTTATGTATTGACTAATTTCCACGCTTTACAGGTTTAATTAGTCAAAAGTAAGAAATTTATGCATTGCTTCAAGGCAAAGTTTTCAACAGTTAAGGTTTTGTTATGTAAAAAATCTTTATGTCGCACTTAAGATTAAGGAACCCAGATTATTCATAAATTTGCGACTCATCTAAAATAATGGTCATAACATGAAACAAATTTTAGTTACCGGTGGCACCGGATATATTGGCTCGCATACGGCAGTTGAGTTGCAAAATGCAGGTTTTGAGGTGATAATTGTTGACAATCTTTCGAATTCAAGCTTAGAAGTCTTGGACGGTATTGAAAAAATTACCGGTATTCGTCCAACTTTTGAGCAGTTTGATTTAATTGAAAAAGATAAGGTAGAAGCCTTTTTTACTAAATATCCGAATATTGAGGCAATCATCCATTTTGCAGCCTCAAAAGCTGTGGGTGAATCGGTTGAAAAACCTTTGCTTTATTACCGGAATAACTTGGTTTCATTGATAAATCTGTTGGAATGCCAACTTCAGTTTGGCGTTTCGAACATTGTTTTCTCATCGTCGTGTACCGTTTATGGGCAGCCCGACAAATTACCGGTTACTGAGCAAACTCCAAGGAAAGATGCAGAATCGCCTTATGGAAATACCAAAAGGGTGAATGAAGATATTTTACACGATACCATTGTTGCAAATCCTCAGATTAAAGGGATTGCACTTCGGTATTTTAATCCGGTTGGGGCGCATCCATCGGCACTTATTGGCGAACTTCCTGTAGGAGTGCCCGCTAATCTGGTCCCATTTATCACTCAGTCGGCAGCCGGTTTGCGTGGCGAGTTAAAGGTTTATGGCGACGATTACAATACAAGCGATGGCTCTGCAGTTCGCGATTACATCAATGTAGTCGACCTGGCAAAAGCGCACGTAATTGCTGTAAATCGTCTGATTGAAAATAAAAACAAGCAAGGATACGAGATTTTTAATTTGGGCACCGGAAATGGCGTTTCAGTTCTTGAAGCAATTCATGCTTTCGAAAATGCTTCAGGTATCAAATTAAACTATAAAATTGTTGGTCGTAGGGCAGGAGATATTGAAAAAATATGGGCCGACACTACTTTTGCCAATCAGGAATTGGGTTGGAAAGCTGAAACCAGATTGGAAGAAACCATGCTATCAGCCTGGCTTTGGGAAAAACGGGTCAGAGGGATTGAATAATCTGCATTCAAAATAATTAAGCACTTTGAGCAACATCCGGGGATGGTAACCTGAACGGCCTCCTCCTTTGTAGGTTCGAATCAACGGGCGGATATCGATCTGATCGACCACCCAGTTAACAACCCTGACCGGATGATTCCAGGCGATCATCTCATCCAGGCTCGGAGGCAAGAGCATCGCCCGGTTCGGACTGTAGGGTTTGAAGCGTATTCTTTCTGGTGTGGGATGTTCGCAAATAATTTAATCTACTGATTGACAAAATGTAAGATATTATTTTTTTAAGGAAAAATCCCGAATTTGGCCTTTTTGGCTCAAAAGCGGGGTTATTTCTTAAAAAGCTATGGGAAAATTAATTATAATTTTTGAAAGAACCCAGCCCATTAACTTTCTTTCTCCACAAAACGAGTATAATCTTTACCGCTCCAGTTTTCTTAGTTCTGAATTGGGATTGATTTACCAGGGCATTCCTTGGCAAGAACTGGTTTTGAGTTTTGGGTTAAAACAAGGTTCATGGTTCGGACAGCCTTTTTTCACCACAGAGCAAACTTGCGTTAATGTTCCTGAAATCGTATACCAATTTTTCAGACCGGAAGCTGATCGAGAGTGTGAAGGGGAACATTCATTACCAGATGTTTTGTGTGATCATGCTTAGGACGGGG
>Ga0302296_1002472_pt1 | contig 12444 bp, 10 predicted proteins | sample III_Fen_N3_1_FD_194546 | JGI IMG/M metagenome (GOLD analysis project Ga0302296, IMG submission 194546) | Peat permafrost microbial communities from Stordalen Mire near Abisko, Sweden - III_Fen_N3_1 | ecosystem: Environmental > Terrestrial > Soil > Wetlands > Permafrost | place: Sweden: Abisko... | reverse complement strand
TTGAGTTTTCAGGAGCAAACTGCCTTTTCCTTTGGAAAAGGTTAGGGGATGAGGCCTCTAATCCGCTTTCAGATTGCTGATTTCCTGGCCAAACCATTTTTGCTGCGAACGCATTACCTGTTCGATCACATCGCGAACACAACCTTCTCCCCCTTTTTTATCCGAAATGTATTGCGAAATAGCTTTAATTTCAGGCACGGCATCCACAGGACAGGTTGGGATGCCCACTTTCTGCATGATTGGATAATCAACCAGGTCGTCGCCCATGTAGAGAATCTCATCTTCCGACAGTCCGGTTTTCAGGAGAAAATCAGCCAGGCATTCGTTCTTACTGAAGGAGTTAAGGTAGATGTGTTCAACCCCAAGTTTTTGGTAGCGAAGTTTGACGCGCTGGGTATTCGCCCCGGTAATGATGGCAACCTGAAATCCGTTTTGCAGGAGGCACCGGATGGCTAACCCATCTTTGACATTGGCTGTCCGCATCGGATCTCCATTTTCGTCGAGCGGCGAAGTGTCCAGCGACAGAACGCCGTCAACGTCGAAAACGAGTCCTTTGATATTTTTTAGTCGTTCTTTAAAGAAGGTCATGCTTGTGTTTTTGGTGTACCTGAAAGATATTTTCGGTCACAAAGCTATAGATTTTCTGAAGTTCGGGCCTATCGTGAAGCATTTTTAATTGAGCCTGGATGATTTCGGAGTCGTTCCGTTTGGCCGGGCCGGTTTGAGCATCAACCGGATGTAGCGTTTCAATTTTTTTTGCGGTTTCGATGATCAGCGGCTTTAATAAGTCGAAGTTCAGCTTTTTATCCTGAAGAATTTCGGCTCCAAGGGTATAGAAGTGGTTCACAAAGTTATTGGCAATTACGGCTGCCAGATGAAGCGTTTTTCGCTCGTCGGTATTGATTTGATGGACCGACCGTGAAAGTTTTCCGGCTAATTCCTGAAGTTTCATCAGGTTGGATGGGTGATTTGCTTCGATGCAAATCGGAATGGTTTGAAAATCAACTTTCCGTGTTTTTGAAAAGGTCTGAAGCGGGTAAAAAACTCCGTAATTGTTTGTGAATCCGTCGAGTATGCTCATGGGTACACTTCCGGCAGTGTGCACAATCAGTCGGTTTTCCTCCAGCTGAAGATTTTCCAATATTGGCCGGATGGCCGAATCGTTAACTGCAATTACATACAAATCAGCATTGGTGATCAATTGCGAAAGATCGTTTGTAAAGCCGATGCCAACTTTTCCGGCAAGTTCACTGGCTGATTCGGCAGTCCGGCTGTAAATCTGACTAATCTGAATGCCGTTTTCCTGAAAGGCCTGAGCCAGTTGCGTGGCCAGGTTTCCGGCGCCGATGATTACTATTTTTTCTATCATTTTTTTATTCTATTACTTCGGAAAGGTATAAAAAACCAAAGATGAATTTCTTCTAAAAGTTATCGAGCGGGTAACTCCCGGATACTTGCTCAACGGAATGGCCAGTTCAACTTTCAGCCCGTTCGAACTTCGCGTTTTTTGCTTTCTCCTGGATCTTTGTTCCCACCCTGAAATTTACTTTCAGGTCGCGAATTTTTCGCCACGTGGCTTCTTCTGGTGTCGGAGCAGGTTCGCTCTTCAGGCTAACAGAGAAAATCCCCAGATCCCCGATTTCAACGCTGCAATTATCGAGCAGCAAATCGGGGACAGTAGACGAAAGCCCCCACAGTACAGCCTTTACGCTGACTTCGCTCAACGATGTTTCTTTGGCTAACTTTTGGGCAAGTTCGTCGATGGTGATTAGCCGGCGTCCGGTGGCCCGCAGGTAATACTGGTAATCTCCCCCGCCTTTTACGCCAGGTTCTGCTTGCTGTACAACTTTATACTTTAATACCATGTTTTTTCATTGTTAGGGTTTTGACTGTCTATGCGCAGGTTAATGCAAAGGTCTACGCATGATTTTTAATTTTAATACGCATCAAAAATAAAATTAATACGTGTTAAAAACAATTTCAATATCTATTAAAGTATATTTTGATGCGTATTGTAGTTTTAGTTCTTAGTGTGGGCTTTTTGAATTTCACCGCAGTGAAGGGTAACCCAATAAGCGGCCTATTTGATGGCAGTGGTTTGTCGATTTGAAATAGTGGCTAATGAGCAGGTGACTTGGAGTCATCTGCTCATTAGAACTAAACAGTTTCAATACCCGAAATTACCTGTTCGCGTATCGTTTGTTTACGGTGTCCCAGTTTACAACATTCCAGAAATTATCGACATATTCGGCTCTCCGGTTTTGATAGTGCAGGTAGTAGGCATGTTCCCAAACATCGATGCACAACAGCGGAGTTCCTTTCTTTTCAACCACATCCATCAGCGGATTGTCCTGATTTGGAGTTGCGCTTACAAATACTTTTCCTTCTTTATCGGCTACCAGCCAGGCCCATCCGCTGCCGAATTGTTTTTTAGCTGCATTTGCAAATTCTTCCTTAAATTTTTCCATCGAACCAAAACTCTTTTCAAGGGCTGAATTCAAGACAGCCGACGGATTTGTTTTTGTTGGAGTCATGTTTTCCCAGAACAGAAGATGGTTGTAATAGCCGCCGCCATTGTTTCTTACAGCAATTGGCTGCTTGCTGATTCCGGCAAATAAATCTTTCAGGTCCATTTCAGCGGCAGGTGTATCCTTGATGTCTGCCAGAAAATTTGTATGATAAGCTTTGTAGTGTTTAGTATAATGTATTTCCATGGTTTTGGCATCGATGGTTGGTTCGAGCGCATTGTAGGAGTATGGAAGTTCAGGAAAAACACTGTCAATAGCTCGTTGAACTGGCATTTTCGTAGGATTCAAATTGGCCCAAACGGGAACTGCCACCAGTGAAGTTCCAACCAATGCAATAAAATTTCTTCGTTCCATGACTTTCAATCTTTAGGATATTAAACTACTTTTCTGAAATACTAAATACAAGTAAAATAAACAGTTGGAAAATCCTTTTGTTTACGATTCAGAAAAGAATAGAATATAGGAAAAAGAAAAAAGTCATTCGGAAAGAGAAAAGAGGAAAAAGTCAATAGCATTCTTGTCCAGATCAATTTGGACAGGATGGCTAATGACCAATGACTTTTTCCTATTTCCCTTTTCCTAATTTCCCAATTCGAACATACCGGCCAGGTCGCTCTTCGAAAACGTTTTAAAGGCAACCATCGATTCAGTTTTGGTGATTCCTTCGATTTTGGTCACTTTTTCGGTAATCAGCTCGGCCAGATCGTCAGCGTGAGGTAGTCGGATGACAACGACCAGATCGAACCGGCCACTGACCGAGTAAACTTCTGTAATTCCTTGTAGATTAACCAATTGTTCGGCTACTGAATTAATCTTTGTCCGTTCGGCATTGATGAGTATGATTGCATTGATCATGATTTTCCCTCCTTAGTTAATTGTTGAATATGGGAATAAAGTTAGGATTTATACCGTTTATATCAAAAGAAGCAGAAAATTAGGTCAAATTCTTGCGTTTCCCAAGATGGATGACTAAAAAACTTCACCCAAATTGAAGAATAAACCACGAGAACCACCAATTCCAAAGCCATAGTCGATCGCGATGTTGGTATTCGAGTACTTATTCATTTTGATGCGAAGTCCAAGCCCGGCACCTGGCATAACTTTCTGTATCCTGCTATTCAAATTGGGTAAAATTGATTCCGCATTTCCAAAAACAACCCCTCCTAAAAGTCCATTTCGGGTAATTCCAAACCGATATTCCGACTCAAGGTATATAAGGTTTCTTCCGGTAAAGCGGCCGGGAATATACCCACGTCCCGTATTTGAATAATTATCCCAGCCAATACTTGGCAAATCCAGATAAGGTGGAGTTCCGTTCAGTGTAAAATTGTTATAAGTCCAAATCCCGATCACATTTTTCGATGAAGCCAAAGGTTTAAAGAATTGCCGCGCTTCGATGATCAGCGATTGCCAGTTTTTGTCGCTGCCAAGCATCTTCAGATTGGTCCGGTACTGAAGGTTTCCAAGGGTGCCACTTTCAGGATTTACTGGATTTTTTCGGGAATCAAAAATCAGATTGAGCGTGATTCCAGAAGATGTAGATTTGGAGTCTTTTTGAAATGTTTGAAAATCAGTCAGTGCGTTTCCTTGTTTGTCATCAGTGTCGATGTTCCAATGATAGTCTAAGTTGTAGCCAATTCCGGCGAACCAATTCTTTTTTAATTCACGAAATACGCTTTGGTAAAACCGCAAATACGAGTATTCAATATGCAGAATGTCCGACAACAATGTTTCGGAACCGATTCCATAAGTCTGCGTTGGAAATTTGAAATAGCGGGTATCTCCGACTAAGTGCAGTCCAGACTCTTCGAAAAAAATATTGCTGGTAATGGTTGCCCAGTATTGGTGATATTGCGAGTAATAAGCATTTGCCAGGATATTTGAGAAACGGGTTTTATTTTTGTCGGTATAAAATGAAGTGTTGCTAACCAAAGCATAAGTAACTCCTGATTCCATAGAATAGCCAACTACCGGTATGATTGAAAAGTAAGGTCCATTTCCGCTTTGAACTGCACTGTCGGCACGAAAATATAGATTTAGGTTTTTCTGCAAAACATCGACCAAATCCTTCTGTTCAATTTCTGTGCTGTCGTTTTTGGCAGCACTGACCGATTGAGCCAAGGAGTAGTTTGCGGAAACGAAAAATAGCAAAATAAGATTGGCAACTATTATCGACAGGTTTTTATACATCAGCTTCATTCTATGCCGGAACGTCAAATCGTATTTTGTTTTGATTTCCAGAAAATAATCAATCAATTAGTTTTCATTTCGATGCAGGCTCTATCAATTGGCGAAATACTACAAGAATCAAGTTCATTAAATGGTTTCTGTGCCGAAATGACGTGCAAAAGTACTTATTTGAGTGAAGGTTTCGTGAGTTATTTAATATTGTTAGGATTCATTAACATACCCATTATTCCACCTTGACACGAATTCCTTCGGAATGCGCTGCAAATTCCGGTGCATACATGCATTGTGCCGAAGTAATTCCGTTTGAAAATTCGCCTTTTTGTGTAGCAATCAGTTTGTATTCAAACAGATAAATTCCTTTGGGTAACCACGATATGAAGAAGTTGGTTGAAGCATCGCGGGTTGACTCGTAATAACCCAATCCATCCTGCCAGCGATATCCTGAAAGCACATTAACCGGTTCGAATGCCGATGCCCGCATGTCTTTCAGATGAATGTATTCCATATCGCGGTCGGTGCGAAGTTCAATCCGAACCACAATTTTATCGCCAACTTTAATGACTGATTCCTCGGTAATTGGTTCAATAACCGGTCCGGTTGGCGTATTCACTTCTCGGAAAATCTTTTTGTTCAGGCTGAGCGGCGTTTGCGCCGGAGTAATGTGATCCAACTGTTCGAAATACTGCCAATACATCGCGCCCCAGGCAACGGTCGGATTCGGATTGTTCACCGTTACTTTTCCCATTTCTGGCTTGATGGAAGTTGCGTCCCAACTGGTTTTGAAATAGCCTGTTCCGGCTTCGGGTTTCTGGCCATCTTGTTTATACGGATCAACCTTTTCGTTGCCAACCGTGATTTCAACCTGTTTGTCGGATGCCAGCAACGATGCGCCACGCAGCAACAACGCATAAACCGCTTCGGTAGTGGCTTTGGTGGTTTTCCAGTCCTGAGTTTGTTTTTGTTTAAGCAACCAAATTTTCATTTCTTCCACCGATTTCGGGTCGTGACTAACTTCATCAAAAGCCTCAATCAGCAAGGCTTGCGTTTCAACAGGCGCTTGATGCCAGAACCAGCCTCGTTGTTCGCTGCGCCAGTACATGCCCATTTCTTCGGAATGCAAAGCGGTTTCTTTCAGCGAACGCATAATCAGCAAAGCCGTTTTTTCGTCGCCGAAACGATTGAGGTACAAGGCTATCATGGCTTTCATGTAGTTATTCTCCGACTTCCAGTATTTTACCGATTGGGCTGTGTAATAGTCGAGCGCCTCGTTGCAATCCGCGCCAATTGGGAATTCTTTGCTGAAATAGGTTCGGGCATATAGGTATTGAATGTCGTCGTATCCCAGATGGTTGTTTTTCAGGTAATCTTTGTCGTCTTTTTTGAGCTTTTCAAATTCAATTTTCAGCGTTTCGTCCAGGTAGCCGATTGCCTTTTTCAGCATTCCGCTCAAATCATTATTTTCAAGTGGATTGAGTACTTTCAAAGCATATAAATGTCCAAGACCAGTTACAATGTGTTGCGTGATATAGCGACTTTCAGGCATTCCGGCGAACCATGGCCAGCCACCATTCGGGTTCTGCATGTCGCGCAGTTTGTTCATCGCCGAAGTTTGTTCCGAAGTCATTTTGTTCAGATCGAATAATAAACCAATGCGCTGTTTGCGTTCACTTTCGCTGGTTGCTTCGCGAACCCAGGGACTTTCCTGCAACAGTACCGATTTCAGTTCCTCGTTCTTTTCCAGGTTCGATTTCAGCGCATCGGGCGAACTATTTTTCCAGCTTTCGAAAACCTGTTTAATCTTCGGATCGCTGTTGGCAAGGTGAGTCGCCAGGCTGTTGGCATAATACCGGCTGAAAAGCTGTTCGGCGCATTCGTACGGAAATTCCATCAGGTATGGCAAAGCCTGCACGGCATACCAGGCGGGGTTCGAAGTATATTCCAATGAAAGCCTGTAATTTCTTAAAGTTGAGCCTATTGCTCCTGAATTGATCAGTTTGTCGAAGCTGAATTTCTTTTGTTGCATCCCGTTAACCGGCAAAGGCATCGATTCTGTTACCAGCATTCGGTTGGTTAATACTGGAATGGCTGCTTCTTCTCCATCGCTAAAATATTCGGAAGTGGCTGTAATGCGATAAGTTACCGCTTGCATACCTTCAGGAATACTGATTTTCCAGCTAACCGGTGAGCTGTTTCCTTTGTTGGCGGTGAACGGAACACTTGCAGAAGTTAGTCCTAAAAGATTGTCGATAGGTTTCATGGTCAGTGCATCAAAGAAATGCAGTTCGGCAGTGCCGGAAAGATTGCGATCGCTGATGTTCGAGATCTTGGCCGAGAATTCCATGGTGTCACCTTCGCGCATAAAACGTGGAGCATTGGTGAAAATCATCAGGTCCTTTTGCGTAATAAGCGATTTTTCTACCTGCCCATATTTCAGGTCTTTGGTGTAAGCCAGACCCATCATTTTCCAGCGGGTAAGAGCTTCCGGAGCTTTGAATTTGATGACAATCTCCCCATTTTCGTTGGTTGCCAACTGCGGATAGAAAAAGGCAGTTTCGTTGAAGTTTTTGCGGATTTGGATGACTTTTGGTTCAGCCGGTTTTTGAATTGGCAAAATTTCAACACTTGATATCGCTGAAGAAACTTTATCTTTCTCAATTGTCACATTACTCATTGCAGTAACTTCAACTTCAGATACTTCTTCGGACATGGGCGCTGCGATACTCATTTCCTTGACCCTGACACTGCCACTTTTCCATGTTCGCATCATTCCGACAGTATATCTATCGCCAAAGCCAAACCAGTTAAGCTGGTCATAATCATGAATTGCCGTAGGAAAAATAACTTCAGGATAATTAAACTGATTGCCGGTTTGGAATCCGAAACATTGATTGTCTGTCCACTGACGCGAATCGTAATAGGAGTTGAAAATGTTAAATGACCATTCGTGCGGAACAAACGCATCGAGCGAAGCATCGTACATTCCGGCAAGCATTTCGGCAACTGCTTTTTCGCCTTTGTTGTCGCGAAGGGTAATCTGCCATTCTTCTTCCTGTCCGGGCAACAACTTATTGCGGAAAGTGGCGAATTGAATATCCAGTTTTTTGTTGGTAAACGGAACGCTTATTTGCTTGTTGATCAGGAAGGAACGGTTGTTTTTCACCATGATCAGATTGATGGAAAAGTTGCCCCGGTATTCTTCTTTCACCGGAATGCTGATAAGCTTTTGCTCGTTATTCAAACTCAGTATTTCACGGCTCAAAACCTTGTCATTCTGACTGATTTCGTAGATAACTGTTGCCTTTTTAGCCGGTGTTCCGATTAAAAACTGAACATCCTGACCCGGTTCAGCGGTTGGTGTTAACAAGCTAAAGAAAACAGGCGAAACAGCTTCTGTTTTGGTACTTTGTGGCTGAAAAGCATTGAAGTATTTTTGATAGATAACCTCTTCGCCATAAGCATCTTTGGTCTTAATTTCAATCAGATACATGCCTGCTTGTACGGAAGGCTTGAAAAGTGAATCGGCAGGTGTTTTGAAACCGGCTGAATAAACGCTCTCTTTGGGCCAGGTGGTCACATCGTCTTCATTGCTGTAAACTTCTCCCGGAAAGTCTTTTTCAAACTCATTTTTAGTCATGGTAAACCTATCCGGTCGTTGCCATTTTCTTGAAAATAAAACCTGATCCGGCTTCCGAAGCTTATAAATACTGATGTTTCCGGAGTCATTTTCTTTTTCGCCATTTAGATTGGTTGTTGAAAGCGAAAACTGAAAGCCTTTTTCAAGGTTGACATCATCGGTCAGGTCGGTTTTTACCAGAAGCGCCTGGTATCCAACCGAAACGGCGGTTTCTGCAGGGTGGCTTTCACCATTGATGTCGGTTACATCGGCATAAACCGTGTATGAAAATACCGGATTGGTCTGGCGGTCAACCGAAAGATCGGGAATTGCTTTGAAACTGATTTCGAAGGAACCATCGTTGCCGGTAAACGCATCGCCATTGGTAATTTCCATTTCTGGCGACTGTGGCATGTTGCGCCAGCCCATTCCGAAGTATGGAAAATGCGCCTGCCGAACCACGCGGTAATGAACCATGGCCTCGGAAACCGAACTTCCGGCGTAAGCTGTTGCTTTTCCTTTGGCAGTAATCGTTTCACCCAGTTTATACAATCCTTTTACCGGCTCGAAGGTGACATCAAATTTGGGCCGTTTATACTCTTCAACCTGCACCGAAATGTTTCCTGTCAGGCACCGAATCTCCATATTTCCGGTTAGTACGCCCAGTGGCGCAGTGAAACTTCCGGCGAATGAACCAAAATCGTTGGTCGTAAGGTTTTGCTTCGAAACGACTTTGCCGTTTGTGTCATACAAGGTAACTTCGGTATTGAATTGGGTTTTCAGTTTCGCATCATATCCTTTTCGTTCGAGCACAATTCCCTTAAAATAAATGGTTTGTCCCGGACGGTAGATGGCCCGGTCGGTAAAAAAATGGGTCTGAATAACGGTTCTGTACTCTTTCTCCGGATAGAAATACGATGAGAAATAACTTTCAGTAATTAATTGATCGTCTTTTGATTTAAAGACAAGGTAAAACTGGATATTTCGGCGATCATCGATTATCGCGGGAATATTCACCATTCCTGACTGATCGCTACTAAAAACAGCGCCTGCTTTGACATCGAACTTACGGGCATTGGAATTATAATCGCGGTAAAATGGCTGAACTTTTACACCTGCAAGTGCTTGTCCCGTTTCACGTTGGAGAACCGTAATATCGGTATTCCCATGGCTATCTTTCCGACTGAGGTAACTGATGTTGCTTGACCAAAAACTATTGGCGTTTACGATTGCCGATTTGACTGGGAATGTGGAATCATTGCTTGCCAACAGAATGTAAAAACCCGATGGCAAGGCCGGAATTCTAATTTCGGCGGAATGATTCCGGTAATCGCCATCATCGGGAAGTTCCAGTTCCCAGCTTATGATGGGCTTCATACTTCTGTATTTTTCGAGACAAATTTGTTGCTCTGTTTCCTGAAGTTCACGGTTGGTTTCAGGATCTATTTTCAGGAGGCGAAAATAAACTTTGGGAACATTCTGATAATTCACCAAGGTCAGTGAGGGTTTCCCGATGATTGTGGCATAATTGGTGGTAACTGCTAACGAAGGTTGCCGGATGCTTTCAACCAGCGAGCGGCAATTGCTCGCTCCAAAACTATCGGGGAAACGGCTAATAGCTGCCTGACAGATTTCGACAGCCTGCTTTTTATTCCACTTTTTAGCGGATGAAATGGTTTGATTTGCTGTCGATTCATCATTGTAAGGAACAGCTTGCTCTTCATCCTGATTCAATTGAACTGCAATTTGATAGGCGACTTCGGTGGATGAAGGATGATTTTTGAACTGATTTTCCAACTTATTCAAGGCAGCCAGGTAAAGGCTGTCTTTTTCAGGAAGTGTACTTTTCCCGTGGACAAACGAAAGTCGTTCCAGATCGGCATCAATCATCGCAGTTGGATCGGTGTCTTTCAGATGAAGATTGATCACTTCCTGGTATAGTTTCAAGGCCTGAAATTCGAATGAAAAGGCATCGGGCGAAATCAGGTTTAGTGCAGCAAAATTGGAGGAAACGCCAAAGTAACCGGCATTACTCATCAAAAAAGTAATGGCAGGTTTTGTAAGTCCTGCATCCGACGATGAGTAGAAATCGATGGCACGGTGCGCCAGAAAATCGAATAAAGTGGGCCTGAATTTCTCTGAATCTTTTTGTTTGGTCAGTATTTCGGAGTAGGAGCTTAGCACAGTATTTTTAAGTAAATCTTTATCTGTCAGCGATAAATCGTAGTTTCCCATGCAAGCGGACACGATCTTTTTCAGATCATAAGTTTTCAGATCCTTCAGTTCGAAGTTGGCCGTTTCGCTGCGTTCGTGTATCTGCCAGCGGTTTTTCTGGTAATACCGCCAGTAAAGCTCGGCCACAATCGAATGCAGGATTTGTTTTACCGGAGCCTTGGCCGATTGAGCTTCAAGTTGTGTCCGTTCAATGGCTTTTTCGATATAATCTTCCTGAAAATCAGCTTCCAGTCGCATTCGGTACAACGATGCTTTTACAAATTGGTCGGCCTGGTTTGCAGCCTTGGTTCGATCGTAAATTCGTGTAACCAGATCGAGCGCTGTTTGCGATTGCCCCAGGTTAGTAAGCGAGTCAACCTTTTGCCATTCCTGGTTAATTTGGTTTTGCGACAAAGCGGTAAGGCTTAATAAAAGGAAGGTGATGCTGAATATTGTTTTCATCCGTAAATAATTTGTTTTATTAATTGTCGGATGTAACTCACATGACTCATTTTCATGGGTGTTTGTGAGTGCCTGCAAACATGTTCGTTTCATAATGATTGATTGTTATAATCAATGGTGAAATTAGCAATAAAAATTGGCCTTGTACTGATATTTTATTTGGTTGGTATATCAATTCCAATGCCATTCATCCAGCGCTCTATTTTTTGTAGAAGTTCATTTGTTGGAGGTATTCCCAGGCGCGGTAGGGCAGAAAGTGGCGGATATCTTTACCGGCTTTGATCGATTCGCGGATAAAAGTGGAGGATATTTCCATCAACGGGGCATTGGCAACCTGAACTCTGGGGTATTTTGCAGCGCTTTCGGGATTGAATCCCGGGCGGGGATAAACAATGACATCGTAGTTGGCGAGCAATACATCCGCATTTTTCCATTTGTTGATGCTATCCAGATTGTCAGATCCCATCAGGATAAAAAACTGGTGGGTCGGATATTTTTCGCTCAGGTAAGCCAGCGTATCAATGGTGTAGGAAGGTTTGGGTAAATTGAATTCCACTTTGGAAGCGCGGAAGCGCAGGTCATCGCCAATTGAGCGGTTGACAAGCTCCAGCCGCTGATAATCGTCGAGCAGCGTTTTCTTCTTTTTAAGCGGATTTTGTGGACTCACCACAAACCAAAGCTGATCGATCTCGGTGAATTCGACCATGAAATTGGCAATGGCCATGTGCCCGACATGAATCGGGTTGAAAGAACCAAAGTAGAGTCCGGTTTTGATCATGATTTTCTATTTATAAACTCACGAATGCACTTTTCTGCCTCGTCAAATGCCGTTTCCAGATGTTCATTTACGATAATCCGGTCGAACTGGCTGGCAAAGGTCAATTCGTATTCGGCTTTCGCAACACGTTTTTCAATCACTTCGGGAGAATCAGTAGAGCGTGAAATCAGCCTTTTGCGCAATTCTTCGATCGAAGGAGGCTGAATAAATACAGCTAAAGCATCATCCCCATAGAACTTTTTGATGTTGCAGCCGCCAACCACATCCACATCAAAAATAACGTTCTGCCCGTTTGAGCGAATCCGCTCGACTTCCGATTTCAGCGTTCCGTAGAAAGTTCCGGCGTAAACTTCTTCCCATTCCAGAAATTCGTGGTTGTCGATTTTACTTCTGAATTCTTGCGGAGTAAGGAAATAGTAATCTTTTCCATCGGTTTCAGTGTGGCGCATTCCGCGACTGGTGGCCGAAATGGAGAATTCGAGGTTTAAATCCTGTTCGAGCAAATGCCGCACAATGGTGGTTTTACCTGCTCCTGATGGCGCTGAAAATATGATGAGTTTTCCCTGATTCATGTTTAGTTATTTTCTAACTCAATGGACTGAAGAAGAATCTCATAAATTCTTCTGGCAATTTCATAAAGTTCTTTGCTTTCTTTCATC
>Ga0302296_1002470_pt1 | contig 12454 bp, 5 predicted proteins | sample III_Fen_N3_1_FD_194546 | JGI IMG/M metagenome (GOLD analysis project Ga0302296, IMG submission 194546) | Peat permafrost microbial communities from Stordalen Mire near Abisko, Sweden - III_Fen_N3_1 | ecosystem: Environmental > Terrestrial > Soil > Wetlands > Permafrost | place: Sweden: Abisko... | reverse complement strand
TGGCCATGCATCAGGAGCCGGTGGATATGCACACCGTCACCGAGCAATTGCGCAAAAGCGGAACGATTGACGATGTAGGCGGACCGTACTATATAACGCTGTTGACTGCCAAGGTTTCGTCGGCAGCCCACTTGGAATACCACGCCCGAATTATTGTTCAAAAATACCTAGCAAGAGAGTTGATTCGCATTTCGACCGAAATTCAGACCAAGGCATTTGACGACAAATCGGATGTAGATGATTTGATGCAAGAAGCTGAAGGGATGCTTTTTGAAGTTTCTCAACGTAATTTAAAGAAAGATGTAACGCAGATTAATCCGATTATCGACGAAGCCATCCATCGTATGCAGTTGGCCGCCAACAAGCAGGGTGCCAGTGGTGTTGCCACCGGATTTCATAGTCTGGATAAAATTACTTCGGGTTGGCAAAAGTCCGACCTTATTATTATAGCTGCCCGCCCCGCCATGGGTAAAACGGCTTTCGTGCTTTCGATGGCCAAAAACATGGGCGTTGACTACAACCAACCGGTAGCGATATTCTCACTCGAAATGTCCAACGTTCAGTTGGTAAACCGTTTGATAATGAACGTTTGCGAACTGGAAGGTGAAAAAGTCAAAAACGGACAGCTCAACAAAGAAGAATGGAATAAACTGGACAAAGACATTAAAGAATTGATCGATGCTCCGATTTATGTGGACGACACGCCCAGCTTGTCGGTTTTTGAGCTGCGAAGTAAAGCGCGAAGACTGGTGAAAGAACATAACGTTCAGTGCTTGATTATTGACTACCTTCAGCTAATGAACGCCAGCGGGATGAGCTTTGGTAGCCGCGAGCAGGAAGTAAGTATCATTTCCCGATCTTTGAAAGGACTTGCCAAAGAGTTGGATATTCCGATTATCGCTCTTTCGCAGCTGAATCGTGGTGTGGAAGGTCGCTCGGGACTGGAAGGAAAACGTCCTCAGCTGTCGGACTTACGTGAATCGGGAGCCATCGAGCAGGATGCCGACATGGTTTGCTTTATCCACCGCCCGGAATATTATCATCTGACGGAAGATGCACAGGGTAATTCGTTGTTGGGCATTGCCGAAATTATTGTTGCCAAACACCGTAACGGTGCAACCGGAGACGTACAGCTGAAGTTCAAGGGAACGTATGCCAAGTTTATGAACAAAGATGATGTGGATAAGGATGATAATCCATTTGCCGGAGGTTATCAGATTATTTCGTCGAAACTAAACGATTCAGGCGGTAACTTTTACGGCGAAGGAGCCATGCTCACCCCACAAAACCCCCTTTCGGGAGGCGGCAAAAACAACGACGTGCCGTTTTAAATCAGATTTTACACCTCAAAACTTAGCATCCTTGGATGCTTGAGTGTTCATCCCCTCGTTGGGTCAATCATCCTTGGATGCTTGGCTGTTCATCCTGTCGTTCGGTTAATCATCCTTGGATGCCGGGTTATTTATCCTATCTTTAGGTCAGTCGTACGTGTACGATTGAATGTTCATCCCCTCGTTGGGACATTCGTACGTGTACGACGGTCGTTTTATTGCTCGTTCGGTCAGTCGTACGTGTACGATTGAATGTTCATCCCCTCGTTGGGACGTTCGTACGTGTACGATGGTCATTTTATTGCTCGTTAGGTTAGTCGTACGCGTACGATTGGATTTTGTAGTGAGGGGGTGACTTTAAGTCACCCCCTCACTAAGAAAAAAAAATCCCGCATCCAATTAAAAAAAGGACGCGGGATATTTTTAGACATTAACCCTTACCGGATTAATTGAAAGTCGGTAAACTGGAGTATTTCTTGGAATACCTCAAATGTTGCTCGATATAATTTTCATTGTACGATATTTTCACATCCACGATTTTACCGGATTTGTCTTTTTTCAACGTGTAAACCGGATTCACGAAACCGCGGTATGGAGCCAGATTCAGCTTTTTGTAGCGTTCCAATACTTCGGCATGAAGTTGTGTATCCACTTTGACACCATAGGTTTCCACCAAATTTTTTCCACCTTCAAAGTCGCCGGCAGATTTAATGCGTTGAATCTCGGCAAGCAGCTTTCCGAACAATTCACGTACTTTCTGATAGTCGTTAATCACCACAAACGTTTCGCCATCACGCTTTACAAATTCCACAGCTTTATCGGTTTTGCCGTGTTCGTACACCCACGAAGCAATGAGTTGACGGTTGCGCATGTGCGCTTCCTCAATGTTTTTGCCGGGCTGAATGCGGGTAAGTTGGGTCATTAATCCATTCATTAAGTACTGATAATATTCCGCTTTAAAAGCTTCTTTGTCGGGCAACAAACCAAGTTCCACAGTTTTCGGGTCGGCCATGTAATACAATCCGAACAAGTCGGCGCGTGCTTCCTCAATTGTCGAACCATAGGCTTTCAGTGCATCGGGATCGACGCCCGGAAGCAATTTGCCCGAACCATGACCCAGGCATTCGTGAAGGTCGGTATGCAAATTGTTGGTAAGCGAAGCAAAAGCGCGGGCACGTTGCCTTTCCACATCGCTCCACATAAACTCTTCGGCAAACCCGTTACCCAACGAAGCCTGATCATAAGCCTCGGTTATATTCTCGATGGTTACCGATTTTGAACCGTATTCCTGACGAATCCAGTTGGAGTTCGGAAGGTTGATACCGATTGGTGTGGCCGGATAACAATCGCCGGCTAAAATGGCGGCTGTAATTACTTTGGCCGAAACACCTTTCACAGTTTCTTTTTTAAATTTCGGGTCAATGGGTGAATGATCTTCAAACCATTGCGCATTGGCACTGATAATTTCTGTGCGTTTGGTGGCTTCGATGTTTTTGAAATTCACCATCGATTCCCAGCTGGCTTTCATACCCAGTGGATCGCCATAAGTTTCGGTAAATCCGTTGACGAAATCTACCCGCGATGCCAAATCTTTCACCCATTTAATGGAATAATCATCGTAGGTTTTCAAATCGCCGGTGCGGTAAAAGTCAATTAAGGAAAGAATTACCGCTTTTTGTTTGTCGTTTTCGGCAACAATAGCCGCCTTTTCGAGCCACGAAACGATTTTGGTAATAGCTTGCGAATACAGCCCTCCTACCTTGTAGGTTTTCTCCACCAGCTTGCCGTTTACTTTTACCAATTTGCTGTTCAACCCATAAGAAATCGGACGTTGATCGTTCGGATCTTTCATTTTATTGTAGTAGGCTTCCACTTCATCCTGGGTAATGTTGTCGCCATAATAATTGTTAGCCGATGTTTTGATTAAATCCACTCCTGCAGCTTGATTGGTGCGTTTGGGATAGATGTTATTATCAAAAATAACCGGTTTCAGTTTGGCAATCAGGTTATCGAGCGTTTCGCCTTTCAGCAAAACACTTTTAAATGCTTTTACATCGATGGATTTGATGGCTTCCTCGAAAAATTTCTCGGAAAATTCAGGATGAAACTTATCTTCGGAATAGTGATGGTGGATACCCGTTCCCATCCAAACCCGTTTCAGATAAGTGGTTAGTTTTTCAAATTCAGCCGAATTCCGGTCGCCTTTGTAGTTCTGGTAGATTGTTTCCAGCGTACGTCGAACACAAAGGTTGTACTTATTATTCTGATCATAAAGAATGTCTCCCCCTTCGAGCGCAGCCTGCGTGAGGTAATACACCAACTCCTTTTGCTTCAAAGTCAGTTTATCAAAATCGGGAACCTGATACCGTAAGATTTCAATATCGGCAAATTTATCCACCGAATAGTTGAATTTTCCTTTGGTCGAAGCAGTTTCAGCTCCATACGTATTGCAAACGAGCATCACACTTGTCATAAAAATTGTCGTTAGTTTATTCATAATTATTCCTTTTTTAAAAATAAAAATCGCGAATCAATCACTTTTTTCGTCTGCAAAAGTAATTATTTTATAACGATTAAATCCCCGAAATGAATTTAAAATTGCGTAATTTCTGAGTATCTTTGTGTCATGTTAGAAAATTTCATTGCTCAGCGCATTAAGCAACAATTACCCTTTGAGCCTACCGAACAGCAAACCCAATTGCTTGATTTGCTGGGAAAATTTCTGACATCCACCGATCAGGAAAAATGTTTTTTGCTGTGCGGATATGCCGGAACCGGAAAAACATCGGTGATCAGTGCCACGGTTAGAGCCATGAATGAACTCAAGCAAAAAACCGTACTCCTCGCTCCAACCGGACGTGCCGCCAAAGTCATTGCCCATTATTCAGGTTTTCCGGCATTCACCATTCACAAAAAAATCTACCGACAAAAATCAATGGCCGAGTTTAGATTTCAACTGAGCGACAACCTACATTCGCACACGCTTTTTATTGTTGACGAAGCTTCCATGATTTCCAACACCGGTTCTGAAACGGCTTTCGGTTCGGGGCGTTTGCTCGATGATCTGATTCAATACGTTTACAGCGGTCAGGGTTGTAGCCTTTTGCTGTTGGGAGATGTGGCTCAGTTACCTCCGGTAATGCAACCTCACAGTCCTGCACTAGAACGCGACAAATTAACCGGTTACGGATTGAATGTAATGGAATTCACCTTAACTCACGTGGTTCGGCAAGCCTTAGAAAGCGGTATCTTGGCCAATGCTACGAATCTACGCCAGCAATTACTGGAAGAAAAAACCAATGAATTCCCAAAATTCAATCTGAATGGTTTCAGTGACATTCGCAAACTTAACGGCATGGAATTAATCGATGAAATTGAACGGGCTTACAACGGCGTTGGCGTTGAAGAAACCATCGTTGTTACCCGTTCGAATAAACGATCTAATATCTATAACAATGGTATTCGCGCTCGGGTAATGATGAAAGAAGATGAACTATCCAACGGCGATTTACTCATGGTGACGCGGAATAATTACTTTTGGAACAAGCCATACAAAGAGATTGATTTCATTGCGAATGGTGATATTCTGGAGGTGATGCGTGTGGGTAAATTTTATAATATCTACGATTTCCGGTTTGTAGATTTGACGCTTCGGTCACTTGACTACAACTGGGAAATTGATGCCCGCATTTGGCTGGACTCCCTGCAAGCCGAATCGCCCAACGCCATGAATGAATTGACCGCTAAACTTTTTGAATCGGTAGCCGAGGATTATCCCGAAATAACCAATCGTCGGGAACTGGTGAAAAAGGTTTTGGAAAATGAGTTCTACAGCGCATTGCAAGTAAAATTTGCCTATGCCGTAACCTGCCACAAAGCTCAAGGCGGACAATGGAAAAAGGTTTTTATCGATCCGGGACAAATTGCTGATGATCAGATGAACAATGATTTTTACCGTTGGCTTTATACGGCACTCACCCGGGCAACTGAAACAGTATTTTTAGTCAACTTTCCCGATTCTGCTTTTGCCGAAAATAAAACATAATGAAAAGTAGGTAGCAGATACAACACCGGAAGTTTTAATGAATAGCTGCGTGAGTTTATTAAAAATCTGATGATTAGTCTATTTATAGCCGAAAAATGTAATAATTAAACAAAATATTCTTACCTTTGGAAAAATTAATTTTCCCAAAAGCATAAAAATTATATCACTGAATTTCAATTGCTTAGAAAACATTGTAAATTATGAAAAAGAATCCACATTTTAAGTTTTTATCGGTTTTGAGTCTGATATTGCTTATTTTTGCTTCTTGTGTAAGTGATATCGATTTAGCGAATGTTTCTAAAAATGCCAAAATCGATCAGTCTTTAGGACTTCCTATTGGTGAAGCAAACCTTACTATCAAAGATTTACTTGACAAGTTTGGCTTGCCTAGCGAAATTGATACTACTCAGAATGAGATTACTTATCAGAAAAGTTTTTCTGGTGAATATAAACTTCAATCTTTCCATCTGAATGATTCATTACCTCCTTACGAAAAAACAATTTCAATATTGGATTATATTCCATCTTTTTCTGGTTCATTATTAATATCACCACCCAATACTCCTATTTCATTTGACGTTACCAACCAGTTTTTCGATATTGGATATAACTTAAATCCAAACTTACAACATGTCGACAGTTTTAAGCTGAAACCTGTAATCTTAAGCGCGAAAGTAGATGTTTCACCAGAATTAAGCCTAATTAATCCGAATGATATTTCCGTGCAATTTATTTTTGATCCGAAATATGTGAATACATTTGGTGCAAACACTTCATTCACGCCTTCAATATATGGTTTACCCACAATAATTTCAATGGATAGTGCTATGATCAAAGCTTATTCAAATCTAACAAAGGTGCCATATATTATCAGGATTAAACTTAAGCCACAATCAGTACCAGTTGTGATTAAGTCAACCTCTTTTGTCCATCTAACCATTAACTCTACAAATATAGATGTAACTCAAGCTTGGGGACTGTTTAAAATGGATTACAGTGGTTCTGAAAAAGTAACTTTCCCTTTCGATTACGACAAATATTTGCCTAATGCGTTTCTCCGCTTTGATAATCCAACTCTTGATATAAGAGTAAATACAAACATTGGAGCTGATCTTGCTCTAAAGATTGACTCAGTCAAGTTGTATAATAGTTTAACTCCTTCAAACAAGCATCTGGTGAAATTTAACAATAAGGTTTCAACATCCAGAACAGAATATGTAAATGGTCCAACTGTTCTTGGTCAATCTTCTACAAGCAATTTCAATATTTTAAATAGTGCCAACAGTGAAACCGACAAATTATTTGACGTAAAACCATATCCAAATTCAATGGATTTTAATTACACAGTTTCAAATCTAATTAACGGAACACGCAAGCAAAACTTTATTACTTCCGATGGAAAAGTTGATTACACCTTTAAAACAAAAATCAATTTCAGTTTTAAAGGTGGTGCTAGTTATGCCGGTGTTGATACAATTACCAGTGTAGGTCAGAACATTGGCACTTCTCTGGATGGAGTTGATTCAGCCATACTTGTTCTGAAAATTAAAAATAAAATCCCAGCAAAAGCGTATTACAGGATGACTTTCTGGAAATCTCAAACCGATACTATTGTAGCCGGAACAATTAAAACCATTAAAAACGATTCAACTTCTGGAAATCTATTTAGTCGTTATGAGATCAGTGCACCACAAGTAAATGCCGATGGAACAGTAAATGCAAATGTTGAAAACGCTCAGACAATCAAAATTGTACTAAACAAAGCTGCCATTGATAATTTAAAGTTGACGAAATTCATAATCTTCAAACTTGATTTGGGTAGCGAAGTTGTAAATGGCGTGCCTAATCCGATTCATTTTACAACCAAAAATAGTTTTGGAGTCAAACTCGGTATCTTTTTAAAGGCAAATACCACGGTGAATTTTTAGTGTAACCAATTAGATAAGCAGTTATGAAGAAAAAATATATTGGTAAAACTCTATTAATTATTTGTTTGCTACTTCGCGGATTTTCGGCGAATTCACAACAGGTTAACACCATGTATTTCATGGAGAATGTTCCTGTAAGGAATTATTTGAATCCTGCTTTTCAGCCATTATCCGATTTCTATTTCGGTTTGCCTATTTTAGGCTATTCGCAGTTCAGTATTGGTAATAATTCTGTGACTTTAAAAGACATTATTTACAAGCAAAACAACCAAACAATCTTCTTTTTCGATCCTGCAGGTAACAAACAACTTTTTTATAATTTACTAAAACCAACAACCATTTTTCAGACAAACACCAATGTGAATTTACTTGACTTTGGTTTCAGATCAGGAAATTCTTACTGGACATTCTCGCTCACCCAAAAATTGGACGGGAACATTGGCATTCCCAAAGATTTTTTAAAACTGCCCTTATTCGGAACACCAGAATTATATAACAACGCATTTAATTTCGACAATTTATCCGCAGATTTAAGTGTCTATACTGAAGTCGCGTTAGGTTATTCTCTTAAATCAAATGAAAAATTTTCAATTGGTGGTAAAATTAAATTCCTATATGGGATGGCTAATATCTCGACCAGAAATCAAAATTTAAGCTTAAATACAGGAGTAGATAAATGGGTTGTTTCTGGAAATGGAGCTGTAAATGCATCATTACCCGGAAACTTGAAGGTTGGGAACCAAATAGACTCACTTTCCTATGCTGCTCCAAGTTCAAGCGACCTGATTAAGCCAAACGGTATGGGTGCTGGAATAGATTTAGGTATTAGCCTAAAACCCATTGATAATCTAACAGTTTCTGCATCATTAACTGACCTTGGATTTATTACGTGGAATCACAATGTAAATAACATTAACTATAATATTGATTATACATACAGCGGCGTCGGTCCAATAAATGTTCTTAACTCTAATTTTGACTCTAATACTATTCCAGATTCAATTATTAATGGTTTTAATAAGTCTACCACATTATCTAGTACTCAAAAAGCTTATACCACTTTTACTAGTCCGAAATTAAATGTTGGAGTGGAATACTCTTTCTTACAAAACAAATTAAGTCTTGGATTGCTTTCCAGAACCATCAAACACCAAAATAATATATTCGAAGAAATAACGGGTTCGGTTAATGGTCGACCAACTAATTGGTTCAATATGTCACTCTCCTACTCCGTTATGAATGGACGAATGAGTAATATCGGTGCTGGATTAGGACTTAGAACAGGATTTGTAAGTTGGACATTAGCTGCCGATTATATTCCACTGTATTATGTTTCATCTTCCAATGTAATGATACCTTACAATACAAAAGGCTTAAATTTTGCATTGGGAATTAATTTTGTGTTTAACACCCATAAAGATTCTGATCACGATGGAGTTGTAGATAAACTGGATAAATGTCCTGAAACGCCTAAAGGAGTGAAAGTTGATAAAAAAGGCTGCCCATTACCACTAGATTCAGATGGTGACGGTATTGCAGATGTTTTGGACAAATGCCCGAATACGCCAAAAGGTGTGAAAGTGGACAAAAACGGTTGTCCTATCGACTCAGATGGTGACGGTGTTCCTGATTATCTGGATAAATGTTCTAATACTCCCGCTTCCGTTAAAGTCGATTCTGTAGGTTGTCCTATTGATACAGATCATGATGGTGTGCCCGACTATCTAGATAAATGCGCTGATACCCCAAAAGGAGTAAAAGTTGACAAAAATGGATGTCCAGACAACAGCATTTCTACAAAACAAGAATCCAAAACAACAATTAAAAAAGAAATAAAACCTGTTGTAAATAAACAACTTAGTTCTTTATTCCAAAAAGCATTCCAGGGAATTAAGTTTGAAAGTGGCAACGATATTATTTTGGCAAGCTCAAAAAATATTTTGAATCAAATTGCCGGTGTTCTGAAATTTAATCCGAAGTACTTGATAGAAATTAGAGGATTTACCGACAATGTAGGAAAACCAGAAGCAAACAAGAAACTTTCTGAAAAGCGTGCTCAAGCTGTGAAGAAATACTTTGTGCGTAAAGCTGTTGAGGAAGCACGAATCAAAGCAGTCGGTTACGGTAACGAATTTCCTATTGCAGATAATAAAACGGCAAAAGGCAGAGCATTAAATCGACGCGTTGAATTTATAGTCACTTACGAGGAAATATCATTGAAATAGTAATGACTTAAAAAGGCTTGCTTCATAAACTATGAAGTTAGCCTTTTTTTGAAATTATCTATTATTTTAAATTGAAAAAACTACAATCGTTAATACATTGAGGCGCTCTTTTAAATCTCATTCTGTCAGCGTTTACCTGAAACGACAATCCTACCAACACTAAAAATATACGACATGAAAAGAAAACTGTACAAACTTACAATTAGGTTGCTTTGCTTATCCTTTCTTGTAATGACATCGTGCAAGACAGATCTGACAAATTTATCAACCGACATTAATTTGCAACAATCACTCGCCATACCTGTTGGCGAAGCAACCATTAGTGTAAACGATTTACTTTCACGACTAGATGTTCCATCTATCAGCACCACAGCCGATACGATTAATTTCACCACTGATTTCAATTATGATTTTTCATTTGCAACCCCCATTTTATTGTCAGCTACTCAGCAAAAGAATAATACCTATGCGCTGACAGCTGCCATAGTTGCAGCAAACACAAACGTACCTATTCCCGGAAATCAATCATCGGTTGAATTGGGTCTTGATCCAGCATCGACATCGAATCGATTTGATAGTGTAAAGATTGCATCAATTGCCTTTAATCTTACCATTAAAGATGTTCAAAACATCAATTTATCAGGAAATAACACTCCAATTAGCCCATCCGACTTAAAAGTAACACTGGTTTTTCCTAAAATGCGATATGCAAATAGTAGTGGAGCGATTAGCAAAGACATTACACTTACTCAATATAATCAAGCGGTTGCCGTTGAACTCAACAACGTAATTGTAAACTCTGCCGGAGCTACCGGAATTCCATTTCAAATTAATATAAAAACCGGAAACAGAAGCATTGCTATAGGTTCTTCTGGCAGTATTTCGTCAATTATTCAGGTAAATAGAATTGATTATCAGGTAGCTTATGGTCGTTTTCAACCATCTCCCAATGCACCGACAACCATCAAAATGCCGTTGGATATCTTGAGTAGTTTGCCAAGTGGACTAAGTTTTGCGAATCCAAAAGCAATCATTACGCTTAATCATAATATTGGAAGTTATCTAACTTACAATATACTTGGTGTCAAGGCATTCTCAAAAAATCACTCAACAACCAGACAGGCTTTATTCAACGGAAACCCAACTGCAACTGAGAACCTGACTGCAAAACCATCAGTTCCAGGAAATTTTGTAGTACAAGCAATGAAAACTCTTGACAAAAATTACGGAACAACCGATCAACTGTTTGATACAAGTGTGAAACTAGACACGTTGGAATATAAATTTCAGCTTCAAAACAATGATGTGCTCAATAACGCCAATCCACCTAGTTTTGTAACTCCTGGGATGAAAGTAAGCGCCAATGTGAAGGTTCAAATACCTTTATATCTCAAAGCCGGAAGCAATATCAGTATATCGGATACTATCAGCAAAATTGATGGATTTTTGAATAAAATTTCGAGTGCGGCTTTAGTTATGACCGTTACCAACAATCTTCCAGTAAAAATTGCTCTGAAAATGAAGTTTATGAATGCAGCCAATTCGATTATTCAGATACCGAGCATTAACGATTCTACTTATACGATAAATTCAGCTCAAGTGAGTAATCTGGGTATTGCCACTTCACCTACAGTATCAAACCTGCGCTTTGAGCTTACAGCCGCTCAAACAGCTCAACTCAATGTGGCTAAAAGCATGATTTTTACAATTACAGCATCGGGTCAGGATGCTTCAAAATCAATTCAGTTTACCAAAAGCAATTATTTCAAATTAAAACTTGGAGTATTTGCAAAAGGGAATTATTTCGTGAATACAAACAATTAAAAGTACAGAGATATGAAAAGAAAATTTATAAATATATTCTTGATTTTCAGTTGTTTTGGATTGTTCACACTGAATGTATCATCCCAACAGGTTAACACCATGTATTTTATGGATAACTTCCCTGTACGTAATTATCTGAACCCGGCATTTCAGCCTTATAGCAATTTCTATCTTGGATTACCCATAATCGGTTATTCTCAATTCGGTGTAGGTAATAATTCAGTAACTTTAAAGGATTTTGCTTATAAAGTAAATAATTTGCCTATTACGTTTCTTAATACGAATGGAAATGTCGGTAATTTTTACAATGCTTTGAAGTCAACTACGCTTTTAAATACTGATATTCAATTGAACATACTAAACGTTGGATTTAGAACCGGTAAAGCGTATTGGAATTTCTCTTTGACTGAAAAAATTGACGGACAAATTGGTATTCCTAAGGATTTTATGAAACTGTTGTTATACGGAACACCCAATGTAAATAACAATACATTCAATTTAAATACATTAGGAGCTGATTTTACAGCATATACTGAAGCCGGATTAGGTTATTCGCGTACAATTGGAGACAAATGGTCGGTTGGAGCAAAACTCAAGCTTTTAATTGGATCGGCTAATATTTCGGCATCTAATCAAAATCTTGAACTTCAAGCTGGTATCGATCAGTGGACTTTAAAAGGACAAGGGACTCTCAACGCAGCTATTCCCGGAAATTTAACTACGGATCCATTTAACTATTCCAAACCCACTGCAACTTCCGATTTTATTAAGCCAAGCGGCATGGGCGGAGGAATTGACTTGGGTTTTACGTTTAAACCCATTGAAAATCTAACCCTTTCGGGAGCAGTAACCGATTTTGGATTAATTCGTTGGACAAGCAATACACACAATATAAATTACAAAACGGATTATACTTTCAATGGTATCGGGTCTATAAATGTAAATTCGCAATTCGATGCCAAAGTCCTTGGTGACTCACTGTTGACTGCTTTGAAAAATTCCGTCACAACTTCCAATGGAACGGCAGGTTATACCACCTATACTTCGCCAAAAGTGAATATCGGAGTGGAATATGGTTTCTTTGAAAATAAACTGACTTTG
>Ga0302296_1002468_pt1 | contig 12459 bp, 11 predicted proteins | sample III_Fen_N3_1_FD_194546 | JGI IMG/M metagenome (GOLD analysis project Ga0302296, IMG submission 194546) | Peat permafrost microbial communities from Stordalen Mire near Abisko, Sweden - III_Fen_N3_1 | ecosystem: Environmental > Terrestrial > Soil > Wetlands > Permafrost | place: Sweden: Abisko... | reverse complement strand
TAATATCAAGTCTTTTCCCAACTATTTGCTGACGTTCAGGATCAGCATTGATATTATTATAATGATTACTAATTTCACTTGCAATGTCTTTCAATTCAATTAAACTATCTTCGAGTCTCAAAGATAATTGTTCAGATGGTTTAAAGAATGCTTTCGATTTGGAAAGCGATTGAATTACCGACTTTACTTGAACTAAAATATTTGATTCATCATTAGTAAAAGTAGCTTGAGCTTGAGAATATGTTTCTTTTAAATCTTCAGTATGATTTAATTTTTCAAATTCTTCTTCTAATTCCGATTGTTCGCCAGCAACTAATTTTGCACGTTCCAACTCTTCGAGTAAGAAGGTTTTAAATTGTAATTCTAGATTTGCTGTATCGGCAAGTGATTTAAGATTGTCGAGTTCTTGTTCTTGTTTTTTTAGCTTTAAATAAAGAATATTATAATCAACAACATCAAGTTGAATTCCAGCTGAACAATCTAAAATATTTTGTTGAAACTCATTTGAATTGAGTAAGCTATTTTCGTGTTGCGAATGTATATCAATTAAACTTTCACCTAAGTTTTTCAATGTTTCAAGAGTAACAGGAGTATCGTTTACAAAAGCTCTTGACTTTCCGTTGGGCGAAATTTCTCTTCGAATTACCGATTCAACTTCGTAATCAATATCGTTATCTGTAAAAAATGCTTTTAAATCGTATCCTGTAATATTGAATGAAGCTTCGATAATACTTTTTTCGTTTGGTTGTTTCAAAACAGATGAATCGGCACGTTGACCAACCAATAAAGATAATGCACCAAGAATAATTGACTTTCCTGCACCAGTTTCGCCAGTTATAGTTGTAAATCCTTTTTCGAAATCAATCTCCAAAGAATCAATAAGTGCAAAGTTCTTTATTTTTAATTTTTGCAACATGCTAATACTTATTTTTGGAGTAGAATTTTATCATATTCACTTGCTCGTCCTGGATCAACTTTTTTGCATAAAGTAGCAACTCTAGCTTTTTCGTCTGGTTGTGATTCTGAGAATATACTAATGATTTCTTTACTTTTTGCTTGAAAAAAACTGGTTGTAATTATTAATCCTGGTTTTACAGTATGAACTTTCTCAAGTTCAGCCAAGGCATCAGCAATTTTTGCTCGCCCTTCTGTTGGTTTTTCGCTCATTACATCAAGTCCTAAGCGATGATAGTTATAAATACATGTCCTAAATGGAGCATAAGCTGAGTTTAAATAATTCTCTACTAACCAATATTTATTCTCCTTATTTTCATAAGCTTTCCAACCGGCATAATCGCTTTGACCCTGTGCATTATTTACAAGTGCTTCAGCTTTTTGAAACCATTTGGTTCCACCATTTGGTGAAAATGAATCAAAATCTAATCCTAAGATAATATATGTATAAAAGGCTAATGAATACGTTAAATTTGAGTTGAACCTTTGATCATCAAATTCTATAGTTCCAAATTCTTGAAAGACAAATTTAAATTTATCATCAACAAAATTAAACATAACAGACGAGTAACGCGAGTTAAATGCAGGTCTGTTCGATTGAATTTGCAATGAACCATCAAACACATCACCCGATTTTTGTTTTATGGTAATAGAAACATTTACCTCTATTTTTTCTTTTTCATCAAATATATTATCTGTCCATACTTGACTATTCATAAATTGAGTGATAGCTTTTTTCATATTTTCATAAACAGAAGCATCACTTTCTTGCTGATCTTTTGCTGAAACGTTTACCGAACACTTTATTTCTTGTGAAAATACAGCAATCGACAAACAACTTAAGACGATAGACAGAACTATTTTACTATATAATTTCATAAAATAGCTTTTAGTTTATAAATAATATCTTTAGCCACTTCAGCTTTTGTTTTTAAATCGAAATCGGTAATTGTTCCATTCGATTCAACGATTTTAATTTTGTTAGTATCATGCTTAAATCCAGCACCATTATCGTTTAATGAATTTAAAACAATAAAATCAAGATTTTTCTTTTTGAGCTTTATTTCAGCATTTGAAGTTTCGTTTTCTGTTTCGAGAGCAAATCCAACCAACTTTTGTGAATTGGTTTTCATTTCACCTAAAGTTTTTGCAATATCTTTATTTGGAATAAGTTCAATTGAAAGTGCATTTTCGTTTCTCTTTATTTTTTGATCCGAAAATGTTTTAGGAGTATAATCTGCAACAGCGGCACATAGAATTGCTGCATCACATGTTGGGAAAATTTCAACAGCTTTTTCATACATTTCGTTCGCCGTTGTAACATTGTATCTTGTAATATTTTTATTTGAAGTTACGAGCGATACAGGCCCGGCAACTAAAGTAACATCAAAATTATTATTAGCCATTTCTTCAGCTAAAGCAAAGCCCATTTTCCCTGATGAATGATTCCCTATGAACCTTACAGGGTCAATTGGTTCATACGTTGGACCCGCCGTTATTAGAATTTTTTTTTTAGCTTGAGAATTAAGTGAATCGAAATGTTCAGCTATTCGCTGTAGAATAACTTCGGGCTCTTCCATCCTTCCTTTTCCAGAAAGTCCACTAGCTAATTCTCCCGAAGCAGGTTCAACAATCATATTTCCATACGATTGAAGCGTTTCGATATTTTTGCGAGTTGCTGGATGTGAAAACATATCCATATCCATTGCTGGAGCAACCATAACGGGACATCGAACAGACAAATAGGTAGTTAACAATAAATTATCGCATACTCCATTTGCCATTTTTGCCATTGTATTTGCCGAAGCTGGTGCAATAACAAATAAATCGGCCCATAAACCTAAATCGACATGACTGTTCCAGCTTCCATTTCTTTCATTAAAGAATTCACTTAGAACAGGTTTAGTACTTAATGTAGACATTGTTAAAGGGGTAATAAATTCTTTTGCACAAGGTGTCATTATCGTTTGCACCTCAGCACCAGATTTAATCATCAAACGAACTAAAGCTGCTGATTTATAAGCGGCGATACTGCCCGTTAATCCTAATATAATTTTTTTCCCCCTTAGCATGTGCTATGGATTTATTCCGAAATAGAAGCTTCTACTTCTGGTCTTCTCCAATATATTTTACCATCTTTAAATTCTTCGATTGCCATTAATGTTGGTTTTGGCAAACGCTCGTAAAATTTAGAGATCTCAATTTGTTCACGGTTTTCAAACGTTTCATCTAAGTTATCAGAAAAAGATGCAAACTCTTCAAGTTTTTGATCTAATTCTTTCTTTATTTCTATTGCAATTTGATCTGAGCGTTTAGCAATAATCACAATTGATTCATAAATGTTGTTTGTTCCTTTTTCAAGATCAACTAAGTCACGAGTGATTGTTGTGCTTGGTGCTTTTGATTTTTTGTAATCCATAAATATATTGAATTTAAAACTGTATTATTGAGTTATCTTTTTAATGTAATCTTGACTTTTAGCAAAGTATTTTTCTGCTTCTTTGATATGTTTACTAGCTGGATATTCATCTAAAAACGATTCATAATCATTTATTACCGATTCATATCGTTCTGTTTGTTTTGTTACAATACTATTCTCTGCCATCAAAAAGCCTGATTTTACAATTAGAAATAGAGCTTCTTCTCTATAATCAGAATCAGGATATCCATTGATATAGTTTTTTAAAGCAACGTTTGCTGCTTTAAATTTTTCCATGTCGTAATATGTTTTCGAATTAAGGAAAGCTTTTTTCTCAATCTTTTTTCTTAATTCAGTAGAATATTTATTACACAAATCAACATTTACTCCGTGTGGATATTTATTTATATACACTTGAAATTCCTCTATTGCATTACGTGAATATTCTTGATCGAGTGAATATTTTGGAGAACTCATATAATAACAGTAACCAGTTAAGTATCTGCATTCTTCAGCTTTATCACTATTCGGGAATGTATTTACAAAGGTTTTCAAATAATACGAAGCCATTGCATAATCTTCATTCATATAATTACATTGAGCAATGTAATAATTAATCGTTTCATCTTTATCGGTTCCTTTATAAACAGGCAAAACACTTTCGAATAATTGCTGCGATTTTAGGTACTCTTTCTCATTATAAAACTTGATACCAGTTTCATATTTCAGATTGTAATCATTACTTTTAAGTGCTTTTTGAAATTCACTTTTGCAAGAAATCGCTAAGAAAGAGACGATTAATATTTGTAAATATAATTTTCGCATTGACATATTTAAGACCGCAAATATACTAATTTTTATAAAAAAACAATTCGATATTTTAAACGGCTATTCTTATTGTTTTATTGTGGTACATAAGAATCGGTAAGATGATAAGTTTGAAATATCATTTCACCCTTTCTCGGGTTAAACTGTAAACTATCTTCTTTAAACATATTTGATGAATTTGCCTGAAAAATGAGTTTATTATTGCCTTCATGCAAAGGAATTCTACTATATGAAATACTATAAGGTAATGTTTGCCAGTTCCTTGTATCTACTTTTTCGGTCGATGCTCCTGCTATTCCAACTAAAACTCCAGCTAAATCGTTTTTTGATCCTACGGCATATTCAAGTGCCTTTTTAGTCGCAAGTCGACTAACTGAATTTGCAACTTCACGCCACATTCTATCGTGTAAACATTTGAATGCTATTTCATTAATATTTTCAGCAATCTCTAAATTATATGATTTATTCTCTGTTAATAGTTTTGCATTTGTAAAAATGGGACGACGTTCATCGTATTTAGGAAAAGCTATTCGCATTAATCCAAGCTTATCCCAACCCATTGCTCCAAAGGGAATTGGAATTACATCATGAATTCCAACTTCGGCATTGTCAATCACCAACATACCATTTTCAACATTTGAGCTTACATTAATACTCCATTCCGATTTTACTGGTCCAAATCCATTTTCCCAAAAGAAAACTAATTCAGCAAAAGGTGCATCAGTAGGTTCATATTTAAAACCAAATTCTTTTTCATAAAAATCTACTTCACTCCAAAGTCCTGTTTTTGCAGCAGTTCGCAAAATATCTTTTTTTAATTGATCGGGAGTAAGAACATTATAATTTACTTCGTAATCTTTTTTATATGTCTCGTAAGCATTTCGGTATGCGATAAATGCATCATTATAATTACGTTTCGAGTCATAAATTAATCCCATTACTAAATGTGCAAATGCATCACTTTGATATCTGTTTTTATGCTTTGGATATTTATCGTTTAGTTTATTTAGCTTATTATTAATTTTACGACATTCGACCAAAGCATCATCTGTTTTACCAATCGACAAATAATTATTAGCTTGAAAATAATTAAGCAAAACAGTTTCAAAATCTTCAGTTTTATATGGTTTTACCGTTGGATTCGTAACGAGTGTTAATGCTTCTGCTCCTATATTTTTACTAAAATCTTCAATTAAATTATCGGCCTCGGAAAAATATGATATACTACGATTATAATCGCCAAGCATTCGAGCAACATAACCCCTATTTAGCAAGTGAAGAACTTTGTTTTTGTTTCGTTTTCCTTTTTTATAATGTTCGAGCCAATTATCAGCCTCTTTAAATTTCCCTGCATACAGTAAATCTTGAAATTCAATTGTTTTCATATAATATGTAGCACATCCTGAAATCAGAATAACACAACTGAAGAACAATAGAAATGCCGTTTTACTTTTTATCATTTTTTATATGAAATTAAACTCTGTAATAAGGAAAAACAGTAATGTAAACTTATTTGCAAATGTACCATTTTTTACATTTTAAGCTCTCATTTCAGCAAGAATGAATATCGAAAGACATTAACAAGTTTGACAGTAAAAAAATATATACCTTTGTCACCATATTTATAATAAAAGTAAAAGCCTCAAAATATATGGATTCAAAAGTTTTATTTGCAATTATTTTAGCTGTTTTAGTGTTTGATTTTATTCTTGAACGAGTTCTTGAATATCTAAATGCTTCGAAAATGGGACAAGCATTTCCCGAAGAATTAAAAGGCTTATATGATGAAGAAAAATACAAAACACAACAATCGTACGAACGCGAAAATCATCGTTTTAAACTTATTACAGGAACATTTAGTTTTGCGATAATTTTGAGTATGATATTTTTAGGTGGATTCAATTTTGTTGACACATTCGTATCTGGAATTTCGAGCAATGCTATTGTTCAAGCTTTGTTATTCTTCGGTATTTTAATGTTTGCTTCAGACATTATCAATACACCTTTTGACGTTTACGACACCTTTGTTATTGAAACAAAATATGGATTTAACACAACAACAGTTAAAACATTTATTCTTGATAAAATAAAAGGTTGGTTACTTGGGGCTATAATTGGTGGTGCTTTGCTTGCATTAATAATTTGGCTAATTGGAGCTTTCCCTACTACATTTTGGATTTTTGCTTGGCTTGTCGTTGGTTTTATTGCCATATTCATGGCAATGTTTTATTCAAGTTTGATTGTACCATTATTTAACAAACAAACACCATTAGAAGATGGAGAACTAAAACAGGCAATTACCATTTTCAGCGAAAAGGTTGGATTTAAACTTCACAATATCTTTGTAATAGATGGTTCGAAACGTTCAACCAAAGCAAATGCTTATTTTAGTGGTTTGGGTGCAAAAAAACGCATCGTTCTGTTCGACACTTTAATAAACGAAATGTCAGTAAACGAAATTGTTGCAGTATTAGCACATGAAATTGGTCATTATAAAAAGAAACACGTTTTAATGATGATTGGTTTTTCGTTGGTTCAAACAGGCTTGATGTTTTTCATTCTTGGCTTTTTTGTAAATCAACCAGCATTATCGCTAGCTTTAGGTGCATCGAAACCAAGTATTCACATGGCACTTATTGGATTCGCAATTCTCTATAGTCCACTATCATTTATATTTGGAATATTAGTAAATATACTTTCTAGAAAAAATGAATATGAAGCTGATACTTTTGCTGCTGTAAATAATGACTCAGAATCGCTACAAATGGCATTAAAGAAGCTTTCGGTTAAAAACCTAAGCAATCTTACACCTCACCCTATTTATGTGTTTTTTCATTACTCTCATCCAACCTTATTACAAAGACTTCGAAATTTATCGTTATATAAAAAATAAATGCGACGTAAAGACAATAATCAGCCGATAGATAAGCTCTTTGAAGCGATTTTAAAGCAAAATGGAATTTGGCAAAAATTTCTTGAGCAAAAAATCATAAATAATTGGAGTACGATTGTTGGGAATAAAATTGCAAAGTCAACAACTCGCATCGATATTTCGGGTCGAAAACTGTATCTCAGCGTTGATTCATCGGTTTTGAGAAATGAATTATTGATGCTACGATCAAATATAATTGATATTGTGAATTCAAAAGCAGGAGAAAACATTATTGATGATGTTATAATTAGATGATTATTACCAACATAAAAAACATCTAAAAAAATATTAAAAATCCCAACAATTACTGAAACCCCAAAGGCCTTTTCCGAGTAAACGAATGCAAAAAATAATTTGATGGAAAAAGTACTTATAGTATCGGGTGATGGAAATTTGATTGAGAAATTAAGATTTATCTTTTTTGAAAATTATGGTGCTTCGGATATTACCTCTGTTTCTAATCCAGACAATTGCATAACACTAGCTTGCCAGCTGAATCCTCAGCTTATTGTTGTAGATACTTCAGCCTTCACTGGTTCAATGCACGATTTCTTCACTGAAAAAAATAGTCAATCGACAACAAGAAAAATACCTGTTGTTTTCTTTGATAAAGGATCAAAAGTTGATGATGTACCCCAATTAAATGCCGTTATAGATGCTTCACTAAGCGAATATGAAATCAGTCGTTCACTTTCGATGATTAATAATATTCAAAATAAATTCGATTCATTTAATAGAAAAGAAGACGTTGAAGTAGACATTGATACTCAAATATTTAATGAGTATTTATTAGACAATCAAGGTTACATGCTCAACGAAGTAAACCAAGATACTGAGTCGGGTCGTTATCAATACAAAATAGTTGAAACATCACCTCGATTTGAAAAAATGATGGGTATTCATCCATCAAATTTCCAAGGTAAAAGCTCCCTTGAATTTTTACATGGCATAAAAAACGAACAATCATCGCTATTCGCAAACTTACCTCAGGACAAAAAAATCATTAGAACACAGCAATTTTACGATTCAAATCAAAGATACCTTGATGTAATTTCGATAGGAATTTCGGAGAATAAGATTGCTACATTTGTAAAAGACATTACCCCTCAAAAAAGGCTTGAACAAGAATTAATAGTTGCTCAAGAGAAAGCTAATAACGTAGAAAAGTTAAAAAACACATTTATTTCAAATATTTCGCACGAAATACGTACTCCAATGAATGCTATTATTGGTTTTTCACGTTTATTGGAATCAGACAATATTGAAATTTCGAAAAGGAAACAATATGTTTCTATAATTCAAAAAAGTGGTTTCCAATTAATTGAAACGCTCGATAAGATACTTGAACTATCGAAAATCCAAACAAATCAATTGACCATAAATAATCGATCGTTTTATGTTTCGAAAATGTTAAATGAAATTGATGTGTTTGCTCAACGAAAACTCTATGAAAATTCAAAAGACGATTCGGTAGAATTTAATATTGCACCATCAAATGAATTAAATGGACTTGTTATTAATTCAGATCAGAATAGATTGTTGCAAGTACTAAAAGAAATAATTGATAATGCTATAAAGTATACAAATAAAGGATTTGTAGAACTTGGATATAAAATTATAAAAGGGAATAAATCGCATATCGAATTTTATGTCAAAGACACTGGAATCGGCATTGAATCGAAAAATTTGAAAGATATTTTTAAGATTTTCAATCAGATTGAAAATCCTGAATTCTCAAAAAGTGGACTTGGCTTAGGTATAAGTATTAGCCTAAAAATAATTGAATTGATGGGTGGAAAGTTGTGGGCAGAATCGGTTGTTGACGAAGGTTCTACTTTCTACATTTCAATACCTATCTAGCATTCAAAATGATAAAAAGATAAGCCCAATAGAATGAATATCTATTGGGCTTATCTTTTTATAAATCAAATGCTATTAAAGAATCACGTTCACGAATTGTTGCATCACTGAGTGTTTGTGTATATTGTAAAAGAGACTCGACACCAGAATCCATTTTTTGCAATAAAGAAGTACCAACTACAATCATATTAATATCAAGCAAAGTTAATGTTTGAATTTGCTCGGGTGTTTGAATACCAATTCCAGCTGCAATAAGTATTGTTGGTTTTAATTGTCTTAATTCTGTAATATATTTTTTTATTGTAAAAAGAACCGAATCGTTTAATTCCCCTTTTTGTCCTGTAGCACCTGATGAAACCTTTAAATAAACGATATCGCAAATCTCTACTGTATTTTTCACTAATTCATCGCTCATTTCGGTATGAATAAAACCTACGTATGCAATGTTTAAACTTGATGTAATTATTGAAATATGTTTAGCTTCGTCAAAACTAATATCGGGAGCTAAAATTCCATGAACACTATTTAATAAACAAAGTTTTATAAACCCTTCGAGTTCGCGACCATCTTTGGTATAAGTCATTACAAAACGAGGTTGTGAAATAGTGCGCAAACCTCCAATCAATGTAAGTGCAATTTCTGCATTAATTCCTAGATTTTTTGTTACATGATGATGAGCTTTCGAAATATCGGGTCCATCTAAAAAAGGATCTTCAGAAGGTATTCCAAATTCCATTATATCAATATTATGTAATGATTTTACATAAGAATAAAATGATTTTGGTGTATCGTAACCTGCAAGAAAATATCCGCACAATGCAACCCTACCCGAACTATTTATTTCTCTTAATTTTAGAATTAATGGATTTGATGATTTCATAAATACATTAAAGATTTATTACATTAAAGAAGTAAATATTTACTTGCTCAAATATAATATGAATAAAATAGAAAGAAATCAGAATGTTTATATCTTGTTACTAAATGGTATTTTATACTCATTTTAAAATAATTAACTCTTAAGTAAACACAAAAAAACCTTTCTTGAAAATCGAAAGAACATTAGCTTTTTACGTTATTGGGAACTTCCATATCATAAATATTGAAGTTCAATTTTTACGAATACGATTTAAACAATACAAACATACTTTTTGCTTTAAAAAAAAAATGTGACCTAATATTATTGAATTTTTAAAAATGTTTTTAATTTTGTACTTCGAGTCGCTGATACTACGCCGTTTTGGCATTTTATCAGCAAGTACTGAGAGAGACAAAAGTTTATTTACATTTTTAAGACGCGTAATTGCATGAAGGCAACTAAAATTGTCCATAATGGGGCAACTAGAATTATGTTAGAATTTCCATACAATCAACAAATCGTTAATAGTTTACGACAAATACCTGATGTTAAGTGGAGTGCATCAAAAAAAGCTTGGCATATTCCCTATTCTAAATCAGCATTTGAAGAGTTGAAAAAAATATTTCCCGAAGTTGAATATCCACAATCAAAACATGATAATATCAATGAAGAAGAAAATCATATTGAGCTTATAAAAGCATCGAATAATGAAATTAAAAACGATGTTTATTTAACTCAAGTTTGGGATAAAAATGAAATAACAATTGAGGTTATAGGTAGAAAGATTATTTTAAAAATGCCGAAAAACAATACTGATGTTCATTTTGTTCAGTCACTAAAATTCAGTAGATGGGATAATGCTCAATATCGCTGGATTATTCCCAATTATCCTACTAATTTTGAATTACTTAAAGATTATTTCAAAGATAGAATAGGCCAAATTACAATTCATGATACAATAGAAAAAGAAATAAAACCAGGGATTACACATTTTGTTCAAAAGAATGAATTACTCATTATTAAAACAAATAATGGTCGACTCAAACTCATTTTTGGATTTAACAATGAATTGACCAAAGTGATTAAACAGATGCCTTTTAACAGTTGGGATGCAAAGAATAAATGGTGGTCAATTCCTTATTCAGAAATATTGTTACAGCAAATTAAAGATATAGGTAAAGCACATCAAATGATTGTAAATGTAAAAGTTGAAGAACAAGATATGACGAAAACACCTCGAATTACAGCATTTGATATACCCAATTATAGAAATTGTCCAACCGAAATGAGGGATAAACTAATTGAATTGCGTTATAGCGAACATACACAACGCACCTACATTGCAGCATTTGAGGAATTTATTAATTACTATAATTACGACAATATATCAACGATTGATGACATGAAGGTTGTTGCGTTTATTCGATATTTAGTTACTGATAGAAAAGTATCGTCGGCATATCAAAATCAGTCGATTAATGCAATAAAATTCTATTATGAAAAGGTACTGAACAGTCCACGAAAAGTATATTACATTGATCGTCCGAAAACTGAAAAAACCTTACCAACGGTTTTAAGTACGGGTGAAATTGCTAACTTAATGAAGCAAGTTGTGAATGTAAAACACAAAATGATTTTAATGCTGACCTACTCATCGGGATTAAGAATAAGTGAATTATTGAATTTTAAAATAACTGATATTGATTCCCAACGAAAACAAATAAAAATTGAACAAGGGAAAGGGAAAAAGGATAGATTTACAATTCTATCGGAAAAGGTATTACCTTTATTGAGAGAATATTACACACAATATAAGCCAGCATATTATTTATTTGAGAGTCCAGATGGAAAGCAATATTCGCCAACAAGTATTCACATAATTTTGAGTGATGCTGTAAAAAAAGCTGGTATTAAAAAGCGTGTAACGATGCATACTTTACGACATTCATTTGCGACGCATTTATTAGAACAAGGAACAGATTTGCGATATATACAAAGCCTTTTAGGGCATGAAAGTACAAAGACGACACAGATTTACACACATATAACAACAAAAGGATTTGATCAAATAAAAAGTCCACTTGACAATTTGGATTTATAGATTTATTAATTAAATTTGGGTTGTAAACCGAACATTAATAAAATCACAATTTTGATAGATTTTTCAACATTTTCAGGCTTGATATTTTCACTTTTAGTGAGAACATCAACCCTGAAGATAAATTGGATATATCAGCAATAGCCGATACAGAAGTGTTAGCAAAAATAACAAAAAGAAAAAGGAAACCTGTTTGCGTTTGATAAATTGTCACATTTGATAACGTTTTGCGGTTGACAAGATTTCTGATTTTGACGATTGATAAAGAGTCGTATTTTGATAACAATTTCTCGGTTGAAAATTCTTCGCTTTTGCAAACGAGAGATAAAAAAAAAGAGTAGGGAGTTTGATAAATATTTCTCGAGCGATATAAAGTCGAGAATAAAAAAGAAATTGTAATTTGCATTTGAAAGTTATTTCGAGAGCTGATAAATTTCAACCGACGATAACGATTTAAAAAGAACATGAATTAAACAAAAATTGTAGCGGTTTGATAAAACCAACTACGT
>Ga0302296_1002465_pt1 | contig 12465 bp, 8 predicted proteins | sample III_Fen_N3_1_FD_194546 | JGI IMG/M metagenome (GOLD analysis project Ga0302296, IMG submission 194546) | Peat permafrost microbial communities from Stordalen Mire near Abisko, Sweden - III_Fen_N3_1 | ecosystem: Environmental > Terrestrial > Soil > Wetlands > Permafrost | place: Sweden: Abisko... | reverse complement strand
TTTAAATTGTAAATCGATTATGTTTTATTATTTTTGAAACATTGAATTAGTTATAATTAATACATTAAGATGATAGAGAATAAAGATATATACGAATCAAATGATATTGTCAATTCTTATTCGCATGATAATTATATATTTTCACCGGAATTAGCAATTATTAATAAACTTAAAGAAGAATCTATTTCTGGTAGCATGCTTGATATTGGAATGGGAGCTGGTAGAACTACCAAACATTTCTCCAACTATTTTAAAAAGTATATTGGGTTAGATTATTCACAAACTATGGTTTCAATGGCAAAAAAACAATTTGCTAATTATTCTAATTGTGAGTTTATAAATGGAGATGCACGTTCAATGTCAATATTTTTAGATGATTCATTTGATTTTATACTATTTAGTTTTAATGGAATTGATTGTGTTTCAACAACTGATCGTGAAATTGTTTTGAAAGAAATTTATAGAGTTGCAAAACCCGGTGCTTTATTCTTTTTTTCATTTCATAATTCTTACAATATTTCTCGTTTATTTTCATTTCAGTTTCCTAAAAATCCTTTAAAATATGTAGGTGAATATAAAAGAGTTAAAGGTGTTCGTTCTGTTAATTCGAATCCAGAATCTTTACTTAAAAATGACTTTGTTGAAATTGTTGATGGCGACTTAGGGTTTCAGGCTCAGTACGTTTATGCAAAACCATTGGCACAAATAAATCAATTGGATAGTCTTGGATTTGAAAATATTGCTTTATATCGTTTAAAGTCGGGCGAGCTTATTGCTTCAAATGTCGATTGGCAATCTATTAGTGATGAGTGGATTCATGTGAGTTGCACTATTAAAAAGTAAGAATGTATATCGAATTCACATATTCTTTAACCGAAAAACAAAAACAAGATTGGATTTCGTTTTATAAATCATTTTCCCATATTTCTGTTATGCAATATATTGGTTGGTTTGAATTATATCAACCTAATAAAAAAGTCTGCTATTGTATTTGTAGAGAGAATGATATTGTTAAAGCAGTCTGTGCAATTCTGGAAAACAAAATAATAGCAGATGTTTATTGGGGGCCTGTTGCAAATACTGAATTTGATTCGGTTAACTGTATCAAAGCAATTCATTCTTACTATAAGAAAAAATATTTTGCATTAATTCGAATTAATCTACAAGACGAAGTTTCAGAGAAAACAAAAGCAATTGAATTGTCTCTGAAAGAAACGATCCCTTTTGAACAAAAGCTGGGTGAACATAATTGGTCATCAATAAAAATTAATCTTAATCAATCTTTTGAAGAAATTGAAAAATCGTTCAGTACAAATCATAAACGGTCAATCAAAAAGGCTCAAAAGGAAGAATTATTTGTTGCTCAATTAGTTTCTTCAGACCATTTAAATCAATTTGCAGCTATTTATGTTCAAATGCATAAAGAACGAAATATTGTATTGCCAATTCAAGATCCCAATAAAACATTTAATGAATTAGCTTGTTTCTTTAAGGATAATGAGAATGGAATGTTTCTAGGTGTTTTTGATTCGTCACAGTCTTTATTAGGTGCTATTGCTCTTTCATTTGAAGGACAAAAAGCATTTTATTTGTTTGGTGCTTCTGACCCTTCTATGCGTAAGTTACCGATTCTCCATCTTGCATTTTATGAAGCTTTGAAAATTGCAAAAGAAAGAAAGCTTTCATACTTCGATTTTGGCGGGTATAATCATGACGTAGATGATACAAGTCAGGTTTATCAAATTAATAGATTTAAACAAGGTTTTGGGGGCGAATTTGTGCATTATCCGTTGCAGTTGCAACTAACGGGGAATCGTTTAGTTTTTGGGGCGTATAAAATCTTACAACAATTACGTCATAGTAGAAAATAGGTCTGCTAGTTTTTTTGTTTGAAAGCGGCGTGAATAATGTTCGATATTTTTAGAGTAACAATTTACTTTTCCAATATTTATCCATTCATCATACAACTTTTCTAAGGCATTTGCTAGTTCTTGAGGATTGCCACATACAATTCCCGAGCTCGTGTCGTTTATAATTTTTTCAATAGGACCATCATCTTTACCAGCCATCAAAATCATTTTGTTAAAAGGTAAATATTCATATAATTTGCCTGAAATCATTTGTTTGTTATCAAAAATCAATAGGCATGATGCATTTGAATAGTTCTCAAAAAGGGATGTTCTATTGAGTCTATCTGTTAAAACGAGATAATCTTCAATACCTTGTGAATTTTGAATTATTCGTTCTTTTTGATTTAAGTCAAAATTACTGCCATAAAAGTATGCTTTGATTTTTTTAGTAGGATCCTTTTTTATAACAAGTTTTAATCCTTCAAGAAAAATTTCAAGAGTGTGGAACGGGTAAATAGTTCCTCCGTAAGCAATTGTGAATGCGTCCTTATTTTGATTTTCAATGTTTAAATTTGAATATTCTTCTTCAAAGAATCCATTTTGAATTATCTCAATCTTTTTTTTTGGGAAAAGAGTTTGTAATTGTGATTGATATAATGGTGCAACTGTGGTAATAATACTTGAACTTTTTACATAATGTTTTTCAAATAATGTATAGATATATTTCTCTATGAATCGGTATTTGTTTTCAAGTAGGTATAAATCAAGACTCCAACAGTCACGATAGTCTGCAATCCATGGAATAGAATGTTTTTTTGCTAGTTTCGAGCCATACCTAAGCATTACAAATGGTTCGCCAGTTGCCAATATATAATCAACTTTATTATTCTTTAAATAATCATCAGCTGCTTCATATATGCCTTTTCTGCTATCAAATGCAAAGATTGCATATTGTAAAAAAGTGTAAAGAATTGTGGCAATTTTTCGCAATAAAACTCTCGATTCTAACCCATATTTTAATATAAGTTTATCTCTATAATTTGGAGTGTAGGGGACATTAATTATTGTGCCAAATTCTGTTGTATTTATCGAAACTTCACGTTCAGTACTTGCTTTAATATAATCAATTGCATTTTTGTATGAATCGCCCCAATGTCGTGTTACAACAATCGGGTAAATATTAAATTCTTTAAAATACTTATACCATGCATATGGTCGTTGACTTCCCATTGAATTATATGGGGGAAAATCATATGCAAGTATTAATACTTTTTTCATTTATATAAATAGTTTTTGTTTCAGTATCGATGCTATTCTTGATGCTGTATTTCCATCCCAAAGTTCGGGTATACTTCCAATTTTAATTTGACCCAAAAGGATTTTTTTCGATGCTTCAATTACGTTATTAAAATCGGTTCCTATTAATTGGTTTGTACCAATTTCAACTGTTATAGGACGTTCTGTATTATTTCTTACTGTTAAACATTGAACATTCAATGCTGTAGTTTCTTCTTGAATTCCTCCACTATCGGTAATGACTAAGCATGCACTTTGTTGTAAGTAGATAAAATCTATATACCCAATTGGATCTGTTAATTTAATACTTGGGTGTAAATCTTTAATCAAATCAAATTTCTGGAAATTTGATAATGTACGCGGATGAATTGGGAAAACAACGGTTTTCTGTTTTCCAAGATTATTTAAAAAATATAGTAATTTTAAAATAGAGTCCTTGTCATCAACATTTGAAGGACGATGGAAAGTAACTAGGATATAGTCGTGTTCTTGAATTGCTAATTTCTCTAAAATGCTTGATTTCTGAGCTAATTCAATGTAGTTGTATAGGCTATCAATCATAACATTACCAACATGAAAGATTTTGTCTGTGTTTATGCCTTCGTTTAATAGATGGTCAACGCCACTTTGTTCTGATACAAAGAGATAATCAGCCAATACATCAGTAACTTTTCGGTTAATTTCTTCTGGCATTGTATTGTCAAAACTTCGTAAGCCTGCTTCAACGTGAGCTATTGGTATTTGAAGTTTTGATGCAACAATAGTACATGCTAGAGTTGAATTTACATCACCTACAACAATTAATAAATCGGGCTTTTCTTGTAATAGTACTTTTTCGAATTCCAAAATAATTTGACCTGTTTGTTGAGCATGCGATCCTCCACTAATTCCTAAAAAGTAGTCGGGTTTAGGTAATCCAAGTTCTGTAAAAAATATGGTTGACATTTTTTCATCAAAATGTTGTCCCGTGTGACAAATTTTATGGATAATGGTATCCGTCATTTGCATAAAAGCTTTATGTAGCGGTGCCACCTTCATGAAATTTGGACGTGCTCCAACAATCGATAAAATCTTTTTTTGCATTTATTTTGTCTTTAATTAATATCTATCCTCTCAAAGGTCTAGCCATCGAGAAGAAATTGTTTATTTTAAAAATATTTTCTTCAAATGATGTCTTATTCACTGAAATACGTGGTAGCATATTTAATGTCTGATTCGATATTTGGCTTTGTTTTGTTTTATGTTCTTCCGTTGTAAACATATATTGGTAGCTAGCTGCTTCAACCATTGAAATTACTTTTTCATTGTATATCCCATTGGGGCAAGTAAAAACTTTAACTTTTTGTTTCGTTTTAGATTCAATAGTGTTTTTTGATTGTTGTATTTCGCTTCGTAATTCGTCTTCTTTAATAATTGTGTTCAAAATATTGTGCGTTCTACTATGTGAAGCTATTGTCATTCCTTGTTTTACACATTCATTAATATCTTCCCAATTCATGAAGTTATCACTCCATTCGAAATTTATTCCTAATTCTTTCTCAATGCCAACAACAAAACGAGTTCTAAAATCTGATGGTTTTTCAAGTAACACACTAAAAACGGTATTACTATATCGATCGGGTTTGTCGAATTTATAATTGTAATTTAAAGAAATATCTTCAAATGAGTATTCGAAATAGGGGAAATTTGAATAAATAAAATTTAATGATGCATTTAATCTATCAGTCCAGAATCGGTGTCCCGATTCTATGGTATCTACAATTACACTACATATTGCCGTTGCATTATATTTCTTTAGTATAGGAATTACGATTGTTTGGAAACTTTTATATCCATCATCAAAGGTTAATAATACCTTAGTTTTATTAGTTGATTTGTTGCTATGAATATTTTCCAATGTTGTAAATTCATAAGATTTTGAAAGATATTCTATAATTCGTTCAAATTGATTTGGAGGTAAAGATGGATATGATGGATTGGGATCATCGGAAATATCATGAAAACAAAGGATTAGTGTGTCCGATTTTGTATTTGTTAATCGTAATATGTTGTGAATCTTTAGATTGTATGCTGTTTTGAATGTTTTTTGTCGAATTTTACTAACTGGAACTAAAGGTACAGTAAAAGCAGAGTCAACTTTTTCGATATTTTGTGCTAATTTTTTTGCTTGTGTTTGTCTCGAGTACTCTTGGATAGCTTTCTGATTTTGATTAAGATTGAACTGTTTTCCTTCTTTCCAATTGATATATAAATTATTTAAAACATTAACTGTTTCTTCAATGGAATAAGTAACGAAACCTGTTTGTGTTTGTGTTATCATTTTTGTGATAATTTCATCATCTCCAGGACAATGTAAAATGGGCTTTTGGGAAATAAAATATTCAAATATTTTTAGTGGGACCCAACCTCCCATTTCTTTTGTCCCAAACACTAATAAAAGCTGAGCATTTTGCATTTTTTTAATTAGTTCACTATGAGGAATTCTTCCCGTTAATTCGAAGTAGCGTTCGTAGCCATAAATACATTGTTTAATTCTCTCACCTTCTTTTTCATCGATCAAAACTCCTGGAAACTCAATTTTTATATCTGTTTTCCCACTATCTATTAATCGTTTAATAGATTCAATGAAAATTTCAATATTAAATAATCCATAAATAGATCCATTATGAAGAATCGAAAAGACATTATTATTGGTCAAAGTCTTTTCAAAAAACATTTTATCTTCCTCTTCATATCCATTAAATACAACATATCCTTTTTTCTTCGTGAACGATTCTATTTCTATTCTCCATTCATCAGAACATGTTGTGAATGCTTCTGCATTTGATAACCATTTTTTCTCGCTACTGGCTTCAATCTTTTTTACTAAATAGGGCATTTTTTTTATTAGCCACCAATGTGTATTCCATGGATCTCTATAATCAGCAATCCAACGGATATAAGGAAATTCCTTTTTTAGTAAATATCCAAATCGGAAAAGTATATAAGGTTTTCCACTTGCGAAAAGGTATTTAATTTCAGGATTTTGAGATAGTAATTCCTTTGAATAATAATATAGGTTTCGAGATGGAACAACGTATAAAAAAAAATTCTGAAATACAATTTCTACTAAACTTAGAAATTTAGTTAAAAACCAAAATTTATTCCCATATTTCGCCTTTATCTTATCCCTCAAATTTCCATTATATGGAATTGAATGTACTTCGTAATGGTCGAATTTTTGAACTTCGATTTCTTTTTTTTGAGAAATACCAGCGTAGTCTGTTTGATCTTTTTCCCAATGACGGGTTATGATGATTGGGTAGAATCCAAATTTATGCAGATATCTTGCCCACGAAAATAAACGGTAGCTTCCAGCAAAATTGCCAGGAGGGAAAAAGTAGGTGAGTATTATAACTTTTTTCAGTTGAGAGTTACCGTTCATCAATTCGAATAAATATTTTTTGTAAAAATATGTTTTTTTGATTGAATATCATCGAATACTTTCTAATTCGTCGAGATAGTTTCTTAGTGCTGTTAGTAGTTTGCGATGATAATTCTTTTTGTATAATGGTTCGTACATTTCATTATTATGCCACAACAAAACGCAATTTCTTCCAAGCAGAAGCGACAGTCGTACTTTTTCTTTTGCCGTTGTCAATGCTTCATCGTATTTCATCTCAAGTGTTTTGCTAAGAGTAACGTCCATAATTGATAATGGAAATATCTCAACATTTACTATACGATTAGCCGAATATGACCATTGTTTAAAAGGACGAGTTATAGCTCCACGAAACAATAATTTGTCGCAAAAATAAAATGAAAAATCTTGTTTAATTCGGCGTTCCTCCAAAGGCAGTAAATCATCGGGGAAGCTACAATTCAAGTAATGAAACCGTGAAAATCGAGGTCGTTCCATTACTGCTTGTTCAAATGTCTCAATTTGTTCGTTGAGAGTTTCAGGATTATATCGTGTGTTGTACGAAGGATGCAATCCAAATGAAACTTGATTGATGTTAGTAAATAAATACTCTTTAAATGGCAAAATAGAGAAGTCGTTTTCGAAATCGAATTTTTTATGCGATTTGTGAACAAGCAAAAAGGCAATATTTTTTATATGTAATGTTTCGCCAATTTTATCTTGAAATAAAAACATTGCATTGTTTAACATGAAATTGCGACGAAGATATTTTTTTGATAATAAGTACGACCAAAATTCTTCAATCAATATTTGTCGTCGATAAAAAATGATGTGCTTGAAAAATCGCCAAAGCGTTTTAAATATTCCAAGATATTTCCATAAATTGATATAATCGAAATCGGATGTAAAATAAACCGTTCCATTTTGCTTTTCTTCGTGTAAATAGTGATAGTGAAATGTGTCAATCAATATATCGACCATCGGATAGCTTAAATATTTTATTACATCACGATAAACCGATTCCGAAATTACTCGTTTGTGTTCGTCAATTTTATTTGGTTTGCCAAGATAATGTTCGTTAACGAAATAATGGCATAGCTTTAAAAATGGAATGTTGGTTGTGGAAATGTTCTTATAAAGATTTTTTAATATGGAATCGTTTTTCTTGTTCTTTGTAATTTCGAAGAAAATTGTGTCAAGAATTTCAAAATCTTCATCTAAAAGCGTTGGGCTTTCGAAATCGAAAATTGGTTCTTGGTAAATAAAATTTACAAAGTCAACGATTATTTTTTCATCCTCAGTAATTTCGATTGAAACCGTATTACAATCAATTCCCAGAACATCGCCCAGTAAATATAAAATATGGCCTTTCGTCAACACTATTTTTGAAAAATTTAAGTTCAAAGGTAAGAGTTTAAATTTGTTTGTAATCAGAAAAATGAAATCGTGTTTGTGAATCAACGAATTTTAATAATTTTACAGAAATCTAATTTGATTATTTTCGGATGAGTAAATATGTTTATGTTTTGGTGTTTTTTGTAATGACTTTAAGCCATTCGAATATCTTTGCTCAAGAACAAAAGGCCGAAAAAGAACCTCCGAAAAAGGCAAAAGTCAAGATTGAAAAGATGGATTCTCGAAAATCGAAACGGAAGTTTGGGAACGACGACAATATGTATCATGCCAAAAGTACAAGCAAAGAAGAAGATCGGAAAGAACGAAAAAGGCTGAAAGAACAACGCGAAAAATACGAAGACTTACGTGTCGATCAGCAACATAGCGATGTAACTCGTCGAATGGTTAAAAACGAAAACACTGCCAACAATTTTAATGCAAAAAAGCGACGAACATTTGGTCAATGGCTTCGTGATATCGAATTGCCACATTTTACTTTAGGAGGATTATTTAAGAAAAAGAATAATCAAAATAAAGGTGGTGGCGAGCATCGAACGTATAAGGGAAAGCCTTCGTAAATTGAATTACCTCTTATTTTTCGCCTTTCAATGCTCATTTTCTAAATACTACTTTTAGTTCATTTTGAGTTACTTACTGCTTTGTTGTTTTGTATGTATCAGGAATTCAGTGCGATACATGTTGACAGAATGTTAAAACATTACAAATGCTTGTAAACCAAATCATAGTATTTTTAACTGCCCAAAATGTAGTATTGCCTCAGCAATAGTTGCAGTTGTGTGGCTTATAATTTCGCCTTTACATAAATTTAAAATATATACGAATGAAGCAAAGCATTACAGTATTATCGAAAGGAATAGTCGTCTTGTTGATGAGCGTTATGTCGCACAATTTGATGGCTCAGCAAACTCAAATTTATACTTACGAAGACAAAGATTTTAGAAAAGCTGTCGATTTGTTCAACAAAGAAAAGTTTGGTGCTGCTCAAGAAGCTTTCAAACTTGTTATCGAACATTATAAAACCGTAACTGGTTTAGTAAAACCCGAAGCTGAGTATTACAATGCAATTTGTGCCATCGAACTATTCAATCCCGATGCTGAATATTTAATCGAAAAATTTCTTGAAAATAATCCCGAAAGTCCACGTGTGCAATATGCTCACTATAATTTTGGAAAATATTTTTATCGCGACAATCGTTTCCCCGAAGCTTTAAAACAACTTGAACTTGTTGAAGAGCGAAGCTTAGCTGCCGGCGATAAATACGAATATCTTTTCAAAAAAGGATATTGTTATTATCAAGCTAAAAACAACGATAAAGCACGCGATTGTTTCCGTCAGGTAAAAGAAGATTCGACGAATAAATATAAATCGCCTGCTCTGTATTATTATTCGCACATCGAATATCAAAACAAAAACTACGAAACAGCTTACAAAGGTTTTATTCAACTTAAAACCGACGAAACGTTTGCTCCAGTAGTTCCTTATTACATTACTCAAATTCTTTACATCAAGAAAAAATATCAAGAAGTAATTGATTTTGCTACGCCTCTAATGGCTGGAGCTAGTGTAAATAGAGTTGCTGAAATTGCTCGTATTTTGGCTGAATCGCATTATCAACTTGGACAGTTCGATCGTTCGCTTTCGTACATGGAAAAATATTTGCAAACCACCAAAACAGTTACCAAGACTGATAATTATATGATGGGTTTCTTATATTATCGAGTTTCGAAATTTGCAGATGCTATCAAGTATTTTAGTCAGGTTACCAACGAAAACGATTCATTATCGCAAAATGCGTTTTATCATTTGGCCGATTGCTATTTAAAAACCAATCAAAAGGAAAAAGCACGCAATGCATTTAGTGCTGCAGCTAAAATGGATTCGGATAAAGTCATTAAGCAAGATGCGATGTTTAGTTATGCAAAGGTGACTTATGAAATTGGCCGATCGCCTTTTAATGAAGCTATTATTTCGTTCCAACAATATATCGATGCCTATCCATCGGCTCCAAATGTTGAAGAAGCGTATAGTTACATGGTAAAAGTGTACATGTCGACTCGCAATTATAAAGACGCACTTGCTTGGCTCGACAAAATCAAAAAACGCGATAATGAAATGAACCTTGCTTATCAACGCATTGCATTTTATCGTGGATTGGAAATTTATAATAGTCTCGATTATCAAGGAGCTATAGATATGTTGTCGAAATCGCTTCAATACAGTATGTTCGATAAAAACTTAACTGCTTTAGCTTATTTTTGGAGAGGCGATGCAAATTATCGACTCGATAAATACGACGAAGCTATTGCCGATTATAAAATATTTACCACATCGCCTGGTTCAATAGGGAAAACCGAATATCAATTGGCACATTATTATTTAGGTTACTGTTTCTTTAAACAAAAACAATTTGATGATGCCGCAAAATGGTTCAGAACCTATGCTGAGTTTAAAAATATAGGTAAAACAAAAACGTTTTGTGATGCTTGTAATCGTGCTGGCGATAGCTATTTTATGCAAAAGAAATATGATGTTGCTCTTAAATTATACAATCAAGCTTATGTTGCCAATAGTCTTGACTTCGATTATTCATTATTCCAAAAATCGTTTTGTGCTGGTTTGTTGAAAAAACAAGATTTAAAAATCGAAGGAATGTCGAAATTATTGAGCGATTATCCTCAATCGGCTTTAGTTGATGACGCTACTTTCGAAATTGCTGAAACATGGTGTGCAAAAGAACAACCCGAAAAGGCAATTCCGTATTACGAAAATATCTTGAAAAAATTCCCAACATCAAGCTATGTTAAAAAATCGCTTTTGCAATTAGGTTTAATTTATGTTAATATCGACCAAGACGATAAAGCACTTGTTGTTTACAAGCAATTTGTAAATGATTATAAAGGAGCAACGGAATCGAAAAATGCATTAAATGGTATTAAGAATATCTACATTGGCAAAAACGATGCATCGGGATATTTAGATTATTATAAAAGTGTAAATGGCGAAAATTCGGTTAGTGAATTGGCTCAAGATTCTTTGATTTATTTAGCCGGCGAAGATGCTTACATGAAAGACAATTGCACCAAAAGTACCGAAGTATTTGGTCAATACAACAAACGTTTCCCTAATGGTATTTTTAGTCTTAATGCATTGTATTATCGTGCTGATTGTTTCTTGAAAATAAAACAACCCGATAGTGCTGCATTATGTTATCAAGTAATCGTTACTCGTCCAAAAAATAAATATACAGAAGCTTCGCTTTTCAATTTGTCGCAAATACAATATAATAATGCTCAATATCCAAAAGCATTGCAATCGTTCATTTTGCTCGATAGTATTTCTGAATACAAATCGAACCAAATGGAAGCTCGAAAAGGAACCTTGCTTTGTTATGTGAAATTGAAAGATTCTACTGGAATAGTAAAAGCTGCCGAAAAACTATTGGCAACCGAAAAAGTTCCCGAAGAGTTGATTCGTATGGCAACATTCAATCTAGCTAATGTTTACTTGCAAACTGGAAATCTTGATAGAGCTTTAGAGCTTTATAAAAAAGTGGCACAAGATGTTAAAAGTGCCGAAGGAGCCGAATCTAAATATCATATTTCTGAAATAATGTATCGTCAAGGAAAAGTTGATGAGTCGGAAAAGGTTATTTTAGATTTCTTAGATCAAAATTCACCACAACAATATTGGTTGGCAAAGAGTTATATTTTATGGTCAGATATTTTTGAATCACGCAAAGATGTTTTCCAAGCAACCCATACGCTTCAAAGTATTATCGACAATTATCCCGAAAAGTCTGATGGAATTCTTGAACAATGTAAGACAAAACTCGATAAGTTAAATACACCTCCAGCTCCCGAACCAATGCCTGTGTCGCAAGATGCCGATGAAATTGAAATAAAATAAGCTTGATCAAAATGAAAAGAAGAAAGATTATGATAAAATATTCGATAACGGCTTTTGCTCTGCTAGCAAGCTTTGCTGTAAATGCTCAAGATAGTGATTCTTTGAACAGCGATCCAAATCTTCAAAAAACCGTTCATGTTATCACAGAATACGAACCAAGTATTTCTGATGCCAACAGAATAAATAATTTGCCACAACTTGAAGATACATTAACCGTTAAACCAACGTTTAAATATTCGATTGTTTCAAAACCAATTCATCCAATTTTCGAAGTTACTCCAATTAATGCCGCAAAGATGAAAGGTGAGCCATTGACTCGTTTGTATCGTGGTATATTTACTGGAGCTCTTGGAAACTACATGAGTACTTTGGCTAATTTACAATTGACATCTATTCGTTCTAAAAAAGTGTTTGTTAGTTCAGAATTCAATCATCAAGGTGCTTTTAATGATATTAAAGATGGAGGGAGAAAAGTACCATCGACCTATTCCGATAATTTTGCAAAAATATCGGCAAAACGATTTATCGAAAATAAAGTTATTTATGGCGAAATAGGTGGTAAATACGATATGTATCATGCTTATGGCAATCAACCA
>Ga0302296_1002463_pt1 | contig 12471 bp, 12 predicted proteins | sample III_Fen_N3_1_FD_194546 | JGI IMG/M metagenome (GOLD analysis project Ga0302296, IMG submission 194546) | Peat permafrost microbial communities from Stordalen Mire near Abisko, Sweden - III_Fen_N3_1 | ecosystem: Environmental > Terrestrial > Soil > Wetlands > Permafrost | place: Sweden: Abisko... | reverse complement strand
TTTTGTAACGTTTGGAACTCCTTTGACATATACTATTCGTTTCCAAAACAAAGGAACCATCGATGCTGAAAATATTAAAATTGTTGATACTTTAAATGCCAATTTGGATCTCGCAACTTTTGAAGTAATTGATGCAAGCGATACGATGAATTTCGATATATCGGGTAGAGTAGTAACATTCCATTTCGATAATATTCATTTACTTGATAGTGCAACGAATGAACCCGCAAGTCATGGATTTGTGAAATATAGAATTACGCCTAAGCCAATAAACGATGAAAATACCATTGTAACAAATACTGCACATATATATTTCGACTATAATCCTGCAGTAGTTACCAATACAGCATTAAGCACATTTGTAAGTAAATTACCTACTGAAAAATCGGAACAAACAAGTGTAGATGTTGAAACTGGATTAAAGGTATATCCTACATTAGTTCATTCTTCATTATTTGTTGCTTTAGATGAAAACGTAAGTACAATAGAAATATTCAATAGCGTTGGACAAAATGTTATAAGCTTACAAGACAAAAGTGGTTTGACCGAAATTAATTGTGTTGATTTACTTTCTGGTGTTTATATTTATAAAATTATTTCGCAAGGAAATGTTACTAAAGGACGTTTTGTGAAACAATAATAGTAACTGAAAATTATACTTTTAATTGGAGTTCTATAGCAATTTAGAGCTCCATTTTTGTTTGTATTAACTATATTTGTGTCATAATCAAAAGCTAATGTCGCGAACAAAACTCGTTTTCTTATTCCTATTATTTGTAGCAACAACAAATGCTCAGTCGTTTAATAATCCATTGTTGCGGGCTATTAAAAATAGAGACCTTGAACTCGTAAAACAATTGATTGCAAAAGGCCAAGATGTAAATGTTTGCGAACAAATACAGTATTCAAATCCTTGTGTGAATTCGTCGCAAGTGACATTTAATCAATTACTGCTTAAAAAATCATACTTTCAAATATTTGCCGATAGTTTGGTTACTATTACTGTACCCAAAAATGAAGTATCAATTTCGACAGTTGATGGAATAAAATGTGTGTACGAAGAAATAGAAGCACCAGCAGTAAATGAAGTATTTCTTTGTAATCCACTGTTATTGGCTATCGATGTGGAAGATACCAGTATAGTGAATATATTACTAGCATCGGGGGCAAAATTGAACTCGGCATGCGAGTATAAAAACCGTACTTCAATATTGCCTATTCATTTTGTATTCGATAAACTTCAATTTTGTACAAGTTACGAAGATAAGAAAAAGGGAGAAGCAATTCTTCAATCGCTATTAAAGCACAATTGCAATTTAAATAGTAGCACAGCCAAGAAATACGATACACCAATTCATAACGCCATAAGGCTAGGAGATGCAAAGCTTTTAAAGCAATTAGTCGATATGGGTGCTGGGTTCGACTATGCCGAATCTGTCAATAACAATGGTTCGATACTTGAATTTGCAATTAAATTGAGCTATGCCACAAACAATGAAATACTATCGTATCTATACCAACAAAACTTGAAAACAAGCAACGACACAATGCTTTTTTATGCTCTCGATATACATCAATGGTCAAGTGATTATTCTTTGCATCTTAATAAAGGATTGAATATAAATTGCAAATACGAAGGCAAATATCATTGTTTAACGCCTCTATGTTATGCACTAAAACTTGGTGATGTAGAATCGGCTCGTAGTTTGATTTCGGCAGAAGTCGATTTGCAATTATGCAATCCTCTCGATTATGCAATTTCGTCAGCTAAAAAATATTCGCAAATGGACGACATTGTTTCTGAGTTGATGAGCAAAAAGGCTGGTGTAAGTTCAACGGAAAAGCTTGTTTCGTTTGTCGTAAATAGTAATCTAAAAAATGCGGATAGTTTACTTGCTTTATATAAAGTTGATTCAAATATAATTCAAAAGTACAAAACCGAAAAAGTTCAAAAAGACTCATTGGCAAAAGCCGATAAAATAAAAGCTGATGAACAAGAACAAGCAGCAATTCGTCAAAAAGAATATGAAGAAGAAAACTCGTTTCGTAATAAAGTTAATTCCAAAATATACATTCCTTATGATACATGGTTTTTAAGTGCATCTGTTTTGAGAATGCAACAAAATCCAGCTTTTGAAATTAGTTTTGCATATCAAGATGAAAATAGTGGCACTGGTTATTTTAAATTAGATAAACACATCGACGGTCCATTCTTTGGCTGTGAATTGATGGTCGACAAAAAGAATCAATTCTTAGCTCCTAAAATTGGTTATGATTACTATGGTGTTTTGTTCGGTTACAAAGTCAATTTATTATACTATAATTCTTCGGGTAAGTCCGCTTTAGTTTTTCGACCAGAGTTAGGTTTATCGTTGCTAAAAGTTTATTTAGGAATTGGATATAATTTTAATATCAATGGATATGATATTATTCATAATTCATCGACGGTAACATTTACTGTGAATTTTCCTTTGAAATGGAAGAAGAAAGAAGTACGTTATTATTGATTTGCATTTTATATTAAATATAGTTCCAAAGTCAATCTTCCAACCCTTTTGACTTCGTCGATTGCTTCGCAATTCACCAAGAGGGCTAAAACAGCCAGTGAATCAAAGCCCCCTTGGCGAAAGGGGTTGGGGGATTGAATTATTTTTTATCCTACATCTTAATTTTTTAATAAACAAAAGCCGAACATTTCTGTTCGGCTTTTGTTTTTCATAGAAATATGAACGAATTACTTTAATAATTCCAAAGTATCTCTAGCAATAACTAATTCTTCGTTTGTAGGAACTATGATTGCTTTTACTCGTGAACCAGGTTTTGAAATTTCCATTAAATCGCCACGAGTTGTAAGGTTTAATTCTGCATTAAACTCAAGTCCAATAAATGAGATTCCTTTACAAATTGCTTCACGAACCATGACGTTATTTTCACCAATACCACCAGAAAAAACAATAATATCAACACCATTCATTGCAGCTATATATGATCCAATATATTTTTTTACTCGATATGAATACATGTCAAGAGCCAATTGACAATTTACATTTCCATTTTGAGCAGCATTTAAAGCATCACGCATGTCCGAATAACCAGAAATTCCCAACATACCACTAGCTTTGTTCAACATGTTGTCGGTACGTTTAAGAATTTCTTTTATTTCTTCATTTGGTTTTGCTTCTTTTTTCATAATATAAAGCAATGCACCTAAATCTAAATCTCCACTTCGAGTACCCATCATTAAACCTTCGATAGGAGTAAATCCCATTGATGTATCGATAGATTTACCATTTTCAATTGCAGCAATTGATGCACCATTACCTAAATGACACGTAATGATTTTGCAATTAATATAATCGAACCCTAAGGTTTCGGCAGCTATTCGCGATATGAATTTATGACTTGTACCATGGAAACCATATTTTCTGATTTTGAAGTTTTCGTAATAAGAAAGTGGGATGGGATAGAGATAAGCTTTTTCAGGCATTGTTTGATGAAATGCAGTATCGAACGTTCCACATTGCATTGCATTAGGTAAAAATTTCTTTGTAGCATATATACCTTCTAAATTAGCTGGATTATGAAGTGGAGCTAATTCAGAACAATCTTTTATAGTTTTTAAAACTTTGTCGTCTATAATTACACTACCCGAAAAATCTTCTGCTCCATGAACGATTCGATGTCCAACTGCTGTAATTTCATCAGCAGTTTTTACAACACCATCTTTTTCATTAATAAGTTTCGAAATAATTAACTCAACACCTTGTTCGTGATTTGCTATTGTAATTGTTTCTGATTTTTTTTCTTGAATTACAGAACTATATTTGAATTCACCAACAGCTTGTCCAATTCTATCTACAACACCCGAAGCTAGTACTTCTTCGTTAGTCATTTCAAGTAGTTGATATTTTATTGAAGAACTACCACAGTTTAAAACTAAAATTTTCATTTTCTTATATATTGAATTTGTAAATCACATGTATTGAGTTGGGGCTTTCGACAAATAAATTGATGAAAACCTTACATAATTATATTTAAAAAGGAAAAACCTGCTTTGGGGCAGGTCTTTCTTGTTTATTTTGTTTCTTCTACTTTAAGTTTTGCTTGTATTGCTTGACACGCAGTTATTGCAATGACATTTGTGATGTCTTTAGCGGAACATCCTCTTGAAAGGTCGTTAATAGGAGCTGCTAAGCCTTGTAAAACAGGTCCAAAAGCATCGGCATGAGCAAAACGTTGTGCTAATTTATAGCCAATATTTCCAGCTTCAAGCGATGGGAAAATAAGGACATTTGCTTTTCCATTTAATGGACTATCAGGACATTTAATGATTGAAACTTCGGGAACGATTGCAGCATCAAGTTGAATATCGCCATCAATTAATATTTCTGGTCGAAGTTCTTTTACTCTACGTACTGCATTTGCAACTTTGTCAACAACACTATGTTGTGCACTACCATGAGTCGAGAAGCTTAACATTGCAATTCGGGGTTCAAAATCTAATAATCCTTTTGCAGTATCTGCTGTTGTAATTGCTATTTCAGCAAGCATACGTTCGTCTGGATCGGGATTTACAGCACAATCTGCAAATAACATTAATCCTTTTTCGCCAAATTCAGGATCTTTAAATATCATAGCAAAAACACCAGACACAACACTTACACCTGGTATCGTTTTCACTATTTGAAATGCAGGACGAAGTACATCGTCGGTTCTGTTTAATGCTCCAGCAACTTCACCATCAGCATCACCAGCTTTAATCATTGTAACACCTAAATATAAAGGATTTTTAATCATCGTCAATGCTTTTTCGATGGTCATTCCTTTATGTTTGCGGAGTTCATAAATTAAATTAGCATATTCCTCAATCTTAGGGTGATTTTCTGGATCAATTATCGTTGCTTTATCGATTACATTAAGTAAATTCATTTCTTTAGCCGATTGAAGAATTTCTTCTCTATTCCCTAAAAGGATAATATCTGCTAAATTATGTTCTATAGTTTCTTCTGCAGCTAGTAGTGTGCGAGGTTCATTTCCTTCTGGCAATACGATTCGCATGTGTTTTTCGTATGCTTTTAACCACATTTTTTGAATGAAATTCATTGATTTTCAGAATTATATATTTAAATTACTATATACTTAACAAATGTATTATAAATATATAAATATTTCAAAGCTTTTTGGGCTCAAATATTTACTTATTTTTCGAAGAATTTAGAGCTTTTTAATATTTATCTTTGTGTGAATTTACGGAGGTATTTGTTAATACTTTTATATAATTTTAAATATGGATTATTCTTCTGTTGCAGATTTGCTAACTGATAGTTCGAGGGCAAATGTCGATTTGGCTACCGAATTTGTAGGAAATGATGAAAATCGATTTGAAGAAACTTTGCAACTTGCGGTTAATTCTGGTTATCCATTAAATATGCGAGCTGCAAGAGTTTTAGAATTTAGTGCTTTAAAAAATCCTCAATTTGCTTTAAAAAGAATAGATTTTATAATAAAAACTTCAATTACTAATTCGAACGATGGTGTTAAACGTGCCTTTATGAAAATAACTGAGCGTTTTTTACCCAATAAAATTGATGAAGATTTATTAGGTTTAGTTATTAATAATTGTTTCGATAAATTGAATGGAATTGAAACGGTATCCGTCAAATACTATAGTATAAATTGTTTGATTAAAATTTTAAAACGCGAACCCGATTTAAAACATGAATTATTAGAATCTCTCTATTATCAAATTGGAAGGAATACAACAGCATTCGATCGATATATGAAGAAAAAAATTAAAGAAATTGAAAAATTAAGTCACGTGAATAACAAGGCTTGAAGATAGCGCGGACTTGTAGTCCGTGCTTTTAAAATAAAAACGAACGGACTGCAATTCCGCTCGAGCATAGAAATTTTTTAAAAATAACTTATAATATATAGTACCATTTTCATGGAATATCTAAAACTCTATATTTCTGCTTTTGTTCAAATGTTGAATGAAATGTCGCCGTACCTAATGTTGGGATTATTAATGGCAGGAATTCTTCATGTTTTCATGAAAAAAGAAAGAATGGTCAAATATTTAGGAAAGGCAAATTTAAAATCGGCAATTTATGCTGCTTTAATTGGTATTCCATTACCATTATGTTCGTGCGGTGTAATTCCTACAGGAGTTGCTTTTTATAAAGAAGGAGCGTCGAAAGGTGCATCTGTTTCATTCTTAATTTCAACTCCACAAACAGGTATCGATTCGTTTGCTGTTACTTGGTCGATGATGAGTTTACCTTTTGCAATTGTTCGACCAATTATTGCTTTTTTAACTGGAATTTTTGGTGGCTTTTTGACAAATACATTCGACAATGTTAAATTCGATGAACACCAAGAAAAGAACATTAAAGTCGATTGTTGTGATGGTGATTCTTGTGAAGTTAAAAGTCACTCTAACAAATTTACATCGGTGTTTCATTATGCTTATATCGATTTTCTTTCTGATATAGCAAAATGGCTTTTAATCGGACTATTAATCGCTGCTTTTATAACAGTTATTATTCCCGATAATTTCTTTACCATGTACATGAACAATCCATTTTTAAGTATGTTGATTGTTTTGGCTATTTCAGCTCCATTATATACTTGTGCTACTGGTTCTGTTTCGGTTGCTGTTGCATTAATGGCTAAAGGTTTATCGCCAGGTGCTGCTCTTGTTTTACTAATGGCTGGCCCAGCAACGAACGCAACTGCTATTGCAGTATTAAGTAAGGTATTAGGTCGTAAGTCTTTAATAATATATATTATATCTACAATTCTTGGAGCAATGTTTTTTGGCTTAATTATCGATTATTTACTACCTGCGAATTGGTTTACTGTTGCTGTTTGCCAAGGTCAACATCATCATGCCACTATGTTGCCCGAATGGTTTTCTTCAATAATGTCGATACTTTTAGGATCATTAATTCTTTATGCAATTATAAAACCATATATAAAAACTAAACCTAAAACTATGAATTTCTCACTTAATACTTCGGAAGTTGTTACTGTTAAAGTTGATGGAATGACTTGTAATCATTGCAAAGCCAATGTTGAAAAAGGAATAAGCACTGTTACTGGTGTCGAAAAAGTAGAGGTAGATCTTGCATCAAAAACGGCAACGATAACTGGCAAATCTGTTTCGATTGACGATGTAAAAAACGTTGTTGAATCGAGAGGTTACGAATGGGGCGGAGTTTGTTAATTATTAATTTTGAATTGTTAATTATTAATGATTAATGATTTCACTAAATAGGATTATGCTCTAGGCTCGAGCGGACTTGCAGTCCGTTCGTTATTTTTTTATAAGAGCACGGACTACAAGTCCGCGCTAGCCTAGATATTTATTTTGAATTCATAACGATTTAAATTACGTTTATAGTTTCAATCAAACAATCAAAAACGAAATGCAACATAAAACACAGACAATTTTTCTAATATCAATTCTGTTTCTTTTAACTAGTTTTTCCTTACAAGCACAACCCAATTGCGATACATCAATAACTCGTGCTCGCGTCGATAAATATTATGTAGGTTCGTACTTTAAAGACTACCGCGATATAGTAACTTGTCCATTTAAGCCAAGTGTTAAAAAGTACACATTAGCAGCTGTTTACGGTGGAGCAATGTATGCGTTAATTTCGCATTACGACGAAAAGATTCAGATATATTCGCAAGACCATAAAAGTAGCTTTGTAACCGATGCAAGCAAATATGTTTTCGAACCATTTGGTCGTGGACTTTATCCAATTTCGGCCATTATGTTATTGTATGCCGAAGGTGTTATTTGGAAAAATCAGAAAAGCAAAAAGGTGGCAATGAATGCAACAAAATCATTTATTATAGCTACCAGTTTTGCTCAGATTGCAAAATATGCTTTTACTCGTCAAAGACCTTTAGTTGGCCCTGCCGATGCTCATAAATGGGAAATGGGGGGGGGAAATGCTTCGTTTTTTTCGGGACATACCACAACGGCATTTTCTATTGCAACCGTTTTTGCCGAAGAATATAAATCGACAGTTTGGGTGCCTATTGTGGCTTATACTCTTGCTGCTGGAACTGGAATCTCGCGAATATATGACAATAAACACTGGGCAAGCGATGTACTTACTGGAGCATTATGTGGCTATTTAGTAGGAAAACTTGCTGTCAATAAAAACAATTGGGGAATTAAAATTGTTCCTCGAATTATAATTCAATAATTAATTGCCCCAACATTTATGTCGGGGACCTCTAAATATAGATTAATCATAGGGCTTTAGCCCTTCAAAAATATTATTATGAACGCAGAAATAATAACCATAGGCGATGAACTTCTCATCGGACAAACAATTGACACAAATTCAGCTTGGATAGGTCGTGAGTTAACAAAACTTGGATTTACTGTGTATCAAAAAACAGCAGTTCGCGACAATAAACAACATATCATAAGTTCGTTCAACGAAGCATTGGAACGCTCGTCGTTAGTGCTTGTTACTGGTGGTTTGGGCCCAACCAAAGACGATATTACTAAAATTACTTTATGCGAATATTTCAACACTAAATTAGTCTTGAATCAAGATGCATATTCATTGATCGAACGTTTTGTTTTTGAACGTGGTGGACAAATGAACGAAAGTAATAAAGGTCAAGCCTTGCAACCCGAATCGTGTACATATATTCCTAATAACAATGGAACTGCATCGGGAATGTGGTTTGAAAAGAATGGGAGTGTGCTTGTTTCAATGCCTGGTGTTCCGTATGAAATGGAACAAATGATGACCGAAACGGTTTTACCTAAAGTTGCACAATTTTTCAAAACGCCCGTAATTGTAGTTCGTAATGTTTTAACCACTGGCATTTCCGAATCAAAACTATCGGAAACTATTAGCGATTGGGAAGATGCATTACCTCAAAATACGTCGTTGGCATATTTACCATCACCTGGAATGGTAAAACTTCGATTGATGGTTAATGGTACCAATGAAACTGAATTAAACCAACAAGCCGATGCATATATTGAAACTTTAAAATCAATTATACCAAATAATATTTTTGCATTCGAAGACGATAGCTTTGCCGCAATAATTGGAAAACAATTGGTAGCACAAAATAAAACACTTGCTGTTGCCGAAAGTTGTACTGGTGGATATATTGCCCACAGCATAACCCTTAATAGTGGCAGTTCGGCATATTTCAAAGGTTCAGTTACTGCTTATGCAAATGAAGTTAAGGAAAGTCTTTTAGGTGTACCACATCAAATGGTACTTGATAACGGAGCTGTAAGTGAACCAGTCGTTCGAGCAATGGCCGAAGGTGTGAAGCGTGCATTACAAACCGATTATGCTATTGCTACAACTGGTATTGCTGGCCCTAATGGAGGAACTGCAGAAAAGCCCGTAGGCACCGTTTGGATTGCAGTTACTGGCCCTAATGGAACAGTTGCCCAATGTTTCAATTTTGGAAATGACCGTGTTCGTTTTATTAGTCGAGCAAGCAATGCTGCATTCGATATGTTGAGAAAGGTTTTGTAGTATTTTTTTTGAGATAAATAATGAACAGCAATCTGATTCAACATATCCAAAAGTTTATCGATGTAAGTGAGAGTGATATTACAATTATTCAAAAGTATATAGTAACTCGTAGCTTTAAAAAGAAGGAATTTTTGTTGCAAGAAAATAAGATTTGTAGCGATTTATTCTTTGTTGAAAAAGGTTGTTTACGCATGTATTTTATTAATGAAAAAGCTGTTGAGCAAATCGTAGAATTTGCATTAGATGGTTGGTGGATTTCCGATTATCAAAGTCTTTTTCGTAAAACAGCATCCAATTACTATATTCAAACTATTGAGGAGTCAAAAATCGTTTCTATTTCAAATGAAAAACTCGATGAATTATTAGTTGAAGTACCTCGATTAGAAAAATACTTTAGACAAATCATGCAAAAGGCTTTGGCTGGATCTCAGCTAAAATCGAAGTTATTGTATGAAATGTCGAAAGAAGAATTTTACTTACATTTTAGTAGCTCATTCCCCGAATTTATGCAAAGAGTTCCGCAATATATGATTGCATCGTACCTTGGTCTTACACCTGAGTACATGAGCGAATTGCGTAAAAAGAATTTGTAATATATCCATTTCTTAAACCAGCTTAATTTTTAAAAACTTTTTCGGTAATACTTTTGTGATTATTAATTTAAAATCTCAAAAGTATATGGACGCTAAGATTACGGTTCTCGAAGCAATGAAAAAGGATGGTACAGCCTTACAAACGGGAAAGATTGTTGAATTAACAAATCTCGATCGTAAAGTTGTTGAAAAAGCTATGAATGATTTAAAAGCCGAAGGTTCAATTATCTCACCCAAAAGATGTTTTTGGCAAGCAAAATAATACAAATCAATTTTAATGTTACAGATATTGTATAATTATAAAAACGAATGAAGATGAAAAACGAAAATAAATTAAGCGAAAAGTTTTTGGAAGTATTACAACACGAAGGAGTTGTATCAATTATGTCGTGGGGTGTTGATGCTCATTTGGTGAATACTTGGAATTCTTATTTAGTAGTAACAAGCGATGAGCGAATATTAATTCCTGCTTACGGATTCAGAAAGACTCAAAAAAATGTAGATGTAAATAATACGGTAAAAATCGCATTAGGTAGCAAAGAAGTTGTGGGTTATAACGATTACCAAGGTACTGGATTTATAATCGAAGGAACTGCTCGTTATATTGAATCGGGCGATGAATATGACATGATGAAAGCAAAATTCTCTTTTTTAACAAGAGTGTTGGAAGTTACAGTAACCAAGGCAACTCAAATGTTGTAGTTTGTCTTTTATTGATTCCGAATTGATGAGGCTGTCTTTACAAATTGACAGTCTCATTTTTTATGTTCCTTAAAATAGTTGCTAAAATATGAAACTCTATATTTTAAACCCTATTCCTCCTCGTAATATTCCAATTAAATCATAATATATAAATCCCGAATTACCAACATAGGTTTGCTCATAACTTAATTTTTTATAAACGACTAATCCTAAATCAACACTCATTGCCAGATAAAGATTCTTTGTGAAATTTAGTTTACATCCGGTACCTAATGTTTGATATATATTTTTTGATTTCGTTTCAAAGATTATTGGAGAAGGGGTGTCATTTTTTCTGTAATCGCTAAATTCAAGATTCTCATAACTAAAATTTGTTTGAATAAAATAATCGAAAACCTTGTCTGGACGGAAATTGTATTGGTAAAATATATGAAATCCCAAATACGATTCTTTTGTTGGACGATATTCTACGTTTGAATAAATATCAGTTACAGTATATGGATTTAATCGAATTAAAGGTCCAACAGCAATTGAATGTTTTTTGTAGTCGAGTGTAAGATTCGGGAATAGATAATAACCGAAATCAATTTGTTCTAAACTTATGTTTAATCCCTTTTTTGTATCATTTAAAACGCCTTGAGATAATGAAATTAGAACTGAGAATGTTAATACAAATGTTGTAAAAAGTTTTTTTTCATATAATGGTTGGTGATGTATTATTTTAATAATCTATTAGTTTTACTTAACACATCAAGTATCCTGTTGTCATTTCGAAAATCGGGAATCGACATACCTTGCATTAATCCGGGATAACCAATTTCTACAATAAGCTTATTTTCATTAGAAATTTTTAATAGATCGATTATAACCCAATCGACTGTAGACGAAGCAAAGCCTGCCCAAAAATAGCCAGTGTAAATTACTTTTTTATCTATTGTTACCGCAAATGCTTTTCCAAATATTTTATTTGTATCATAATCTTTTAACCATTGTGCCTTATTCTCTGATATAATAAAAGTATGATTAGTCATATTATACGACATTATTCCCGAATCCTTTATCAATGCAGTGTCATTCAAAACTAATGAATCGGAGGTAATTTGGCGACTATTATTAGCCCTTTTGTACGATTTAAGCATGTATATCTCAATCTTACTTTTTGATGGTTCATTTGAATCATTTTTTTTGCAACTAATTAATCCAATTGATGCTGTAATAATTAAAATCAATAACGTTTTCATATCTTTTTTTAGTTTAATTATCATCGAATTTCCCGATAATCATAGGCAAATGGGAGTAAACAATTCCTTATATTATACATTTAATGTTTATGATCAAAACACGTTTTGAGATTATGTAACCTCTTTTTAACAACTAAAACTAGTTTATATGATTCATTTATTTTTATAATTTCATGCAATGAAGTTTCTAATTCTAAGTATAATTTTACTTCAGCGGTATCCGTTAATTTTTTAGGACGAGAAAAGTATGCTAAATACGGATTCCGACTTACATATTTATTTCTTCTTGCATATTTAAATTCATCGGAAATATTTTTAAAACTCGTTGAATAAAATCGATTTGTACCTAAGTAATTACATTTTGCCGAATATTTGTAGGCTTTAATTAGTTCCCCATTT
>Ga0302296_1002462_pt1 | contig 12472 bp, 11 predicted proteins | sample III_Fen_N3_1_FD_194546 | JGI IMG/M metagenome (GOLD analysis project Ga0302296, IMG submission 194546) | Peat permafrost microbial communities from Stordalen Mire near Abisko, Sweden - III_Fen_N3_1 | ecosystem: Environmental > Terrestrial > Soil > Wetlands > Permafrost | place: Sweden: Abisko... | reverse complement strand
TCAGCAAATGTTATTAAAAGTATAATCTTATTAAATAGTAAGTTTGACACAAAAGGTCCGGCGGAAAGAAATCCGGACACAGAAATATTCATATAGAAGAAAGACCTGATTTTAATGTCAGGAAGAGTGGTATCCGGGAATGTCTGAAAAAAAGAAGGATAATTTCATAAAACAGGCAGGTATCCTTGCGGCAGCAGGAATTATTTGCAGAATTATCGGAATTTTATATAGAAGTCCCCTAACCGCTATCATCGGAAATGAAGGTAATGGTTATTATAGTGCTGCAATTTACTGTTATACCATTATTTTATTAATATCTTCCTATAGTATTCCGGCAGCAGTTTCCAAAGTTATTTCACAACGACTGGCTGCGGGAGAATATAAGAATGCACAGCGTATTTTCTATGGAGTCATCATGTATGTGGTGATAGTGGGTGGCCTGGCAAGTATTCTGGCCTTCCTATTTGCAGATGTACTGGTTTCCCAGAATGCGGCACCGGTTCTTCGGGTATTTGCACCGACCATTTTCTTTTCAGGATTACTTGGAGTTCTCAGAGGCTATTTTCAGGCAAACAAAACTATGCTTCAGACTTCCATCTCTCAGATTGCAGAGCAAATTTTAAATGCTGTTATCAGTTTACTTGCAGCCTATCTTCTGATTGGTACGGTAGCCGGTAAAGATGACACTACCAAGGCAATCTATGGAGCTACTGGTAGTGCAATTGGTACCGGAGTGGGAGTACTTTCTGCTTTGCTTTTCATGACATTTGTTTACGGCATTAATAAGGACATCATTAAAAAACGACTGAAAAAAGATAAAATGCCGGATTCTGAGCTTGAAACTTATGCCAATATCATGAAAATGATTCTCATGGTAATAACACCTTATATACTAAGTACATTTATCTATAATGTTTCCAATTTTTTAAATCAGACCTTATACCGCAAAATAATGGAAGTAGTTGCTGGCTATAGTGAAAAAGAGATAGCAATTATGTTTGGTATCTATTCTGCCAAAGCTGTAGTTATCGTAAATGTGCCGGTTGCTCTTTCTTCTGCAGTAGCAGCTGCCATGCTTCCCAGTGTATCCGGAACTTTTTCCAGAGGTGATATAGACGGAACAAGAGAAAAAGTAGCAGCTGCCATTAAAACCACCATGCTTATTTCCATACCATCAGCAGTTGGTCTCTTTGTCCTTGCAAGACCGGTAACCCAACTTTTATTTCCACAGGTGGCTGATCTTCCTCTTGCGTCCAGCTTGCTGAGATTTTTATGCATCAGCGTAGTTTTCTATGCGTTATCTACACTAACCAATGCAGTGCTTCAGGGAATTGGAAAAGCAGGAAAACCTGTAGTAAATGCTACGGTAGCGCTTGTATTTCAGACAGTTATTCTGGTGACCCTATTAATGTTTACAGATTGGAATCTGTACTGCCTGGCCCTGGCTACCATTGTATATTCACTTCTTATGTGTATTTTTAATCAGGCGTCCGTGAAACATTATCTTGGATTAAAACAGGATGTAATCAGAATATATTTACTTCCTTCCCTGGCTTCCCTTTGTATGGGAATTGTGGCTTTTGGCGCCTATGAAGGAGTGTATTTGCTCATATCCGGTATCTTAAGCTCAAGGTTAAGCAATGCTATTTCGTTACTTCTTTCTATTCCTATGGCGGCAATTATCTACTTTATTCTGCTCATTGCTTTTCAGGTAGTAAACCGTCAGGAAATCAAGACTTTTCCTAAAGGCAACTTGCTAATTCGCCTGGCAGATAAACTTCATATATTAAGATAAAAACCCTTTTTTTATTTTTAAAAAAAATTACCACATATCCTATTGACATAGTGGGAAAAGTATATTATTATAAATCCTATCAACTATCTAGGAAATAAAAAAGGAGGTTTTTAAATGTGTAGTTCAAATGAGAAAATTAATGTTATAAGTAAGGAAAAGCGAATGTGCCGTTGTTGTTGTCAGACCTCCCGAATGTGTTGTTAAAGAGAAAGTAAAAGCGAATTATAGAAAAAGAATAACAAATCATAAAAATAACAAATAAGAAAATGTAACCAGGTACAAAACAATGAGATGGCATACAAAGGTATGTAACTCATAATAAAATAAAATCAGACGAATGGAGATTATAAATATGAGCAATAACTACAATAAAAAATCAAGAGCAGAGAGAAGTTTAAAATTTGAAACATTACAATTACACGTTGGACAGGAAAGTCCAGATCCAGTAACCGATGCAAGAGCAGTTCCAATTTACCAGACTTCTTCTTATGTATTCCATAATAGTGCTCATGCAGCAGCTCGTTTCGGACTTGCAGATGCGGGAAATATTTACGGACGTTTAACTAATCCTACCCAGGGCGTTTTTGAAGAAAGAATTGCAAAGTTAGAAGGCGGTGTTGCAGCTTTAGGAGTTGCCTCAGGTGCAGCAGCAGTATCTTATACAATTCAGAATCTTGCACAGTTAGGCGACCATATTGTATCAGCTAACAATATTTATGGTGGAACTTATAACTTACTTGCACATACATTACCTCAGTACGGAATTACCACAACTTTTGTAGATCCTTTTGCTGAAGGCGCTATCGAAGCAGCTATCAAAGAAAATACCAAAGCAGTTTTCATTGAAACTCTTGGTAATCCAAAATCTGATGTTATCGATATTGAAGCTATAGCAAAAATTGCTCATGCACATAAGATTCCTCTTGTAATTGACAATACTTTTGCCACACCTTACCTAGTTAGACCTATCGAATACGGAGCTGACATTGTTATTCACTCAGCAACCAAATTTATTGGTGGACACGGAACAACAATTGGTGGTGTTATTGTTGATAGCGGTAAATTTGACTGGGAAGCATCAGGAAAATTCGCATCTCTTGTAGATCCCAACCCAAGTTATCACGGTGTAAGCTTTACCAAAGCAGTAGGACCAGCAGCTTTCGTTACAAAAATCAGAGCTATTCTTTTAAGAGATACAGGAGCTACACTTTCTCCATTCCACGCATTCTTTTTCTTACAGGGACTTGAAACTTTATCTTTAAGAGTAGAACGTCATGTAGAAAATGCATTAAAAGTAGTTCAGTACTTAAACAATCATCCTCAGGTAGAAGCAGTTCACCATCCATCTGTAACAACAGACAAGAGCCAGCAGGAACTTTACAAAAAATATTTCCCTAACGGCGGCGGTTCTATTTTTACATTTGAAATCAAAGGTGATGCAGCAAAAGCTCAGGAATTTATTGATAACCTAGAATTATTCTCACTGCTTGCTAACGTTGCTGACGTTAAATCACTTGTTATTCATCCTGCATCAACTACCCATTCACAGTTATCAGGAGCAGAGCTTGAAGAACAGGGAATCAAACCAAACACAGTTCGTTTATCCATCGGTACAGAGAATATTGCAGATATTCTTGAAGATCTTGATGAAGCTTTCAAAGCTGTTCAGTAATTTCCACAGATTAGATATGGTTGCTGTAAGTTTATAATCCACAGATTAGATATGGTTGATTTAAGTTTATTATCCACAGATTAGATATGGTTGATGCAAGTTTATAATCCATGAGTTTGATAATGCTTTCAATGATTGGAAAAAACCATGATTTGCAAAAATGTAAGATAACGATATAATAGGTTAATGACAGTCCTTGCACAGACGGTCTTTAACCTATTTTTTTGCATGTAATAAGTACTTAAAAATATATCTGGGGGAACAGACGTTGAACAATTATAAGATTTTAATTATAGAAGATGATGAAACTATAGCTGGTGCCATTAAAAATCATTTGGAAAAATGGGAATTTGAAGTAGTATGCGTACAGGATTTTAAAAATGTTTTAAAAGATGTAACGGAATTTAAACCGGAACTGATTCTCTTAGACATTACGCTGCCTTTTTATAATGGATTTTACTGGTGTAAAGAAATACGGAAACTGACCAAGATTCCCATCATATTCCTTTCATCCGCTGATGATAGCATGAATATTGTTATGGCCATGGATATGGGAGGCGATGATTTTATTTCAAAACCTTTTGATCTTACGGTACTTACAGCCAAAATGAATGCCATGTTAAGGAGAAGTTATTCTTTTAAGGGGCAGGTAAATATATTAGAGCACAAGGGCGTATTGCTGAATCTCTCCGATGCTGTGGTTTTTTATCACGAGCAAAGTACAGAACTGACCAAAAATGAATTTCGAATTATGCAGCTTTTAATGGAAAATGTTGGAGAAATGGTTTCCAGAGATACCATTATGATGCAGCTTTGGGAAAGTGACAGTTTCATTGATGACAATACTCTTACAGTTAATATGACAAGAATCCGGAAAAAATTAAAAGACATCGGACTGGAAGAATTTATCCTTACCAGAAAAGGAATTGGATACCTGATAGAAGCATAAATCTGATTGAACCCAGATTTCAGAGTTGATATCAGTATACAGAAAAAGAACCGGCTTTTAGAAAGGAACTCCATTTGAAGAAAAAATCAGTACTTAAAAATGAAAACTTTATATTTCTAATATTCTTAAGGGAAAAGATAATCACTATAATTTTGTTTATCATCTGTGTTTTTATCTTTTGGATCATTTTTTTCCTATATCATATAGCAACCTCCGTTGCCTTATATCCGGCAATTCTTTGTGGCGTTGTATGGTTGTTTTATGGAATGTTTCAGTATTTTTTCTATTATAAAGCACATAAGAAACAATTAAATCTCTTGAATCACATTGATGTGACTTTTGATAATTTACCAGGTTCCAGAACTCTTTTAGAAACAGATTATCAGAACCTGCTTAAAAAATTAAATGAGGAAAAAAACAAACAGATTGCACAGGCAGAAAAAAAATCCAGAGATATGATAGAATATATCTCATTATGGGCTCATCAGATTAAAACCCCCATTACAGGAATGGAGCTGATTCTTCAGAATATGGAGGATAGAGAAACTGCCTCTCTGAAGGAAAAACTATTTGAAATTAATGAGTATGTGGATACATCTATGCAGTATATCCGAATGGAATCTTTGAATTCGGACCTATTGATTGAGGAGTATCCACTGATTTCAGTAATTCGACAGGCAGTAAAATATTATTCCAAGATATTTATTATGAAGAAGATATCCCTGGACCTTCAGGAAATGGATACACTGGTGGTGACTGATGAAAAGTGGCTGGTTTTTGTACTTAAACAGATATTGTCAAACGCCCTGAAATATACACCGGCAGGAAAAAAGATATCCATTTATATGGATATCAATTTTGTGAAAACTTTAGTCATTGAAGACACTGGTATTGGAATCTCGGCTGAAGATCTTCCCCGGATCATGGAACGTGGATTTACAGGGTACAATGGAAGAATGGACAAAAAGGCTACTGGAATCGGACTGTATCTGACAAGACAGATATTAGACAGACTGAACCATGAAATAACTATTGAATCAGTATCAGGACAGGGAACAAAAGTGTATATCAATCTTTCCAATCTTACAAAAATGTAAGGTTGTGGGGAAAAATGTAAGCCAGAACTAAGGCAGTGAGTTTCTTTTTTCGTTATGATAGCTATGGATACAGGAAAATTCGTATCCATAAAATAAGGAGGATATAAAAAATGTCATTACTATCAGTTCATAACTTAAAGAAAGTCTACACAACCAGATTTGGTGGAAATAAAGTAGAAGCACTAAAAAATATTAATTTTTCCGTAGAAGAGGGTGAATATGTTGCCATCATGGGAGAATCCGGTTCGGGAAAAACCACATTGCTTAATATTCTGGCTTCGGTGGACAAACCTACTTCAGGAGAAGTGCTTTTAAAAAATGAAAATATCGTTTCTATAAAAGAAAGTGAGCTTGCCAGATTCCGAAGAGAACATCTGGGCTTTGTATTTCAGGATTTCAATTTACTGGATACATTTTCTTTGGAAGATAATATTTATCTGCCACTTGTTCTGGCAAATAAAAAATATCCGGAAATGGAAGAAAAATTGGAAGGAATCGCAAAAACCCTTGGAATATCAGATCTTATGAAAAAATTTCCCTATGAAGTATCGGGAGGACAAAAACAGAGAGCAGCTATCGCAAGGGCTATGATTACCAATCCTGATATTATTCTGGCAGATGAACCTACAGGAGCACTGGATTCCAAATCAACAGGAGATCTGCTGAAAATATTTGAGAAAATCCACAAAAGCGGACAGACTATTCTGATGGTAACCCATAGTGTACGGGCAGCCAGCAATGCCGGCAGAGTTTTATTTATAAAAGATGGAGAAATCTATCATCAGATCTATAAGGGTAATATGTCCAGCGATGAGATGTATCGGAAGATATCGGATACCTTAACTGTGTTACTGGCAGGTGGTGATCTTCATGAATAAATCGTTATATCAAAAGCTGGCTATCAATAATATCAAAAAAAACAGGAATACTTTTTTACCTTTCACCATCTCCAATACTACCATGATAGCCATGTTCTTTATGTTGCTTTCCATCCGCGACCAGGCCTCCATGGCAACATTTTTTGGAGGAAATACCATGCATACCATGTTGAATCTGGGAGTGTGGATTTGTGGACTTTTCTCTATAGGAGTTATTTATTATACTAATGGGTTTCTTATGAAAAGAAGAAAGAAAGAACTTGGACTATACAGTATTCTGGGTCTGGAAAAGAAACATATTGGAAAAGTATTGTTCTGGGAAATTGCACTGGTAAGCGCTGTAAGCATTATTGGTGGAATATTTGTAGGAATGTTATTTTCAAAGCTTATGTATCTGGTGCTTTTAAACCTGTTACAGGTGAGCAGTAATCTGGTATTTTCCCTTTCTATAAAAACTGTAGGTACTGTGGTGGTAATCTTCGGAGCAATCTTTGCAGTTACGATACTTTACAACAATGTCAGACTTATGTTTTTAAAACCTATTGAACTTTTAAGAGGAAGTGACGAAGGAGAAAAAGAACCCAAAGCAAAATGGATAATAGCAATTATGGGATTTGTATGTCTGGGAATAGGCTATTATCTGGCGCTTACCACTCAAAATGCAATTGCAGCCATTAATATTTTTTTTATCGCAGTACTTTTTGTTATCGCAGGCACTTACTTTTTATTTATGAGTGGCAGCATAGTATTTCTGAAACTTCTGAAAAAAAATAAGAATTACTATTATCATAAAACTCATTTTATAACGGTTTCAGGGTTGATGTATCGAATGAAACAAAATGCCATAGGACTAGCAAATATCTGTATTTTAAGTACGGCAGTTCTGGTAGTTCTTTCCAGCACAGTGTCTTTATATCTGGGATTGGATAATGTAATGCGTACATTTTATCCCAGCGATATCATGACAGATTATGTGTATGAACCAGAACAGGATGCCATAGAAGGCAATAACTATATTTATGATAATCAGTTAATTACAGAAGTATTCCAAAAACAAGCTGAGCTGAATCATGTAACGGTCACAGATGCTAAAGGTTATTATAATCTCTCCATAGTGGGAAATATTGAAAATAATAACTTCACGGAAATAGATAGCGAACTTAGCAGTTTTGAAGATATTGAAGTTATGACCTTAGAGGACTTTGTCAATGAGGGGTATATAAAAGCGGATCAGATAACTTTACAGGATAATGAAGCACTGTTATATTCCCGGGATAAAACTGTAAAAAATATGGAAAATGTAAACTTTTTAGACAGCACTTATACCTTTGTGGAGGGTCCAGTATCAAAAGAGGCTGATAATCTTTCAAGAGACACCTATACAACAGCCATAATGGTAGTAAAAGACTTGGATAATTTAAAGGATATCAGAGACCAGGTAAATGCAATTGAGATTGCAAACGGAGGAGAAGCAAAGGAAAGTATTACTTACAATTATGAGTGTAATCTGACGGGTGAACTGACAGATAAAATGAATTATAGCAATGGATTAAGAGATGCCATTAATAATGCGGGAATCCCACATGTGGCAACCGTATCGGATATCTTTACCACGAGGCAGGAAATTGTAGGTTTATATGGAAGCTTATTATTTATCGGAATATTTATAGGTACCATGTTCTTAATGACCACAGTACTGATTATTTATTACAAGCAGATATCAGAAGGTTATGATGACAGAAGACGATTTACTATTATGCAGAATGTGGGGATGAGTAAACAAGAAGTTAAGACCGTAATTAAAAACCAGGTACTTACCATCTTTTTTCTCCCCATTTTATTAGCAATTGTCCATATTGTCTTTGCATTTGATATTATTCGAAAAATGCTGGCATTACTAAACCTGACTAATGTAACTTTGTTCGTGGAGTGTACAATAGGTACAATTGCTGTATTTTTTATAATCTATGCTATCGTATATATTCTTACAGCTAGGACATATTATAAGATTGTGGAAATGGATTAGAAAAAATGAAAGATTCTGTTAAAATCAATACCCATTTCCACAGAACATTCCACCGCCACCAAAACACAAATTACAGATAATATTGGCGATACAAAGTTTCAGACATAAACCATTACCGGCAGAAGCAGTCTGTCCATAAGGATTCTGCATATTCTGGTACCAGTCTCCACCAACTTCAAGCTGCTGGACCAGACGCTGGTAGTCTCCGTTATTAGGCTCCATAGAAACTGCTTTTTTAGCGTGTTCCAAAGCAATGACGTTGTTTCCAACTCCTGAATTAGCGATGGCACTGTAATAAAACCACAGTGCTGTCCGTTCGGAGATTCCGGCAAGTACGTTTAAGGCTTCACGGTAATGCTGACCTTTTAAATAATTAGCGGCAGCCATCATATGAAGAGAATACTCATCAGTATTTTGAGCACTTCTGCGATTCTGATAATTGCCAAAGCCACCGAAATCACTAAAATCTCCAAAGCCACCGAACCCACCATAACCAGGTTGCCCCTGGGTTCGGCCGTAGGTTCCATTAGCGCCGTATTCTCCGGTGGTGCTGTATCCAAGTTCTTTTTCCTTCATAATCTGTTGGTAAGCCTGTTGGATTTCTTTAAATTTTTCTTCAGCCTGGTTTTTATTTGGATTATTGATATTGGCATCAGGGTGGTATTTACGGCTCATAGCCCGGTAAGCTTTTTTGATTTCTTCATCGGTTGCTGTTCTGGTTATTCCCAAAACACTATAGGGATCATACATTATTTTTTTCCTTCCTTTTCTGGGATACTGATTCAAAACGGCACCATACGCCGGAGTAGATAATATTTCGTAGTATATCCACATTTTGCAGGATTGGAAGTTTTTCAAATTCTTTTGAACATTCTGCCATCATCATGGTTAATATTTTTCTACAATCTTCCTGAAAACCCTTTTTTTCATACATATGGAGAAAAGGGTTATAGTTTTTATCTTTGATATCTTTTTCAATGTCTTCATAGGCATCCATAAGGTATATGAATTTTCCTAAAAAGAAACCGATTCTGCGAAGGGATTCTTCCCATTCATCTTTTTTATATGCAAATAATTCCGCCATAATTTCACCAAAATAACCAGCAACAAGATCAATGTTTTCTTCATTATTTTTTTCACAGGTATGAATATTATCCAGCATCTGAGCTACTAATTCAGCTTTTTTAGGATATACGGAAGCTATCTGTAAATTGCTTTCTTTTAACATTTTAGAAAAAGTTAGCTTTGAAAGCTTCTTTTCGTCAATCCAGTCATCCAGGCACTTGTAATAGGAAAGTAGCACATTCATATCTGCCACATAATCCGTAACTTCATTCACGCTGGTACGATGCTTCTCGAAGGGATGAGCAATGCAATTACAACTGGATAATTCTGTAGTAGGTTCATACAAACCTGTGAGCAATAGTATGAGAAAGGTCAAATCAAAACTTAATGTGATCTGACCTGAAATTCCATATTTTTCTTTTAAAACCCGGCATAATCCGCAGTAATAAGAACGATATTCGTCAAATTCCCGAAACTTGATTTCCGGTTTGTTTATCACAACATAACCAAACATAGTTAACTCCTTTTGTAAAACTCGGTACCACATTTGCTGCAGCGAATGGCAATCTTACCCTTTCCTTTTGGAACACGGATTTTTTGCTTGCAACTGGGGCATTTATAAATGTGGTGTGTTTTTCGCTGGTTCAGGGTGCGTTTTTCTTTATTAAAAAATCCTCTGACCCGGTTAAGGTATTTTAGGTTAAACTGATTTTCAGAATATCTTTTTGGAATGTTTCTGGAAAACATACGAAAATAAGCATAAATTAACGCAAGCATACAGACATAATTAAAAATGGAAGTCTTTGATACAATAGAAATAATCATGAATATAAAAGCCAGACCTAATATCAGTTTATTTAGTTCATCAACGCCATATCTTCCCTGCATGAAACGGTTTAATTTTTCTCTCATTTTTTAAAAACTCCATTCTGTTTGCTGTAATATCTATTTTTATTCGTAACAAGTAGAACCATTTCTAAAGTCTTCTTGTTTTATGTTAATCAATCAGCCTATTTCCATTATAGAAAGATTTTTCAAAAATACAATAAACCCTCACCAAAAAAAGTCTAAAGAAATTCTAAAAACCCCCGAATTCACTGGATATTCATTAAAATTACACAAATCAGCCTTATAATTGGGTCATCAGATGGTTTTTAATCGTAGAACCTTGTATACTTCAAACTGAAAGGTATTTTAGTTCAAGAATAACATCAACTTGTGTAAGAAAGGTGAAAAAGGGTAAAAATAATAAAATGGAAGAAAAAATAGAAGCAAAAATGGAAGAAAAAATAGAAGAAAAAATGGAAGAAAAAATAGAGGCAAAAACAGAAGCAAAAATAGAAGCAATAAAATTTGAGATCATAATTAAGGAAGAAGAATATCTGGAGTTCACTCAACCTTATCGGGATGCTATGTCAGCACTTCAGGTAAAGCTGGAAGTTTTAAATCTGGATTATCGGAGGAAATATGCAAACTACCCTATTCATTATATTCAGTCCCGTTTAAAAAAGAAGGAAAGTATTGAAAAAAAGCTTGCCTTAAAAAATATGGAAATAAGCGTTCAAAGTGCACAGGATAATCTGACAGATATTGCAGGAGTCAGGGTAATCTGCTATTTTGAAGAGGATGTGTACACACTTGTAAATCTGATAAAAAAGCAGAGTGACATGATTGTTATAAAGGAATGTGATTATATTGAAAAGCCTAAAACCAATGGATATCGCAGCTATCATCTGGTGCTTGGAATTCCTGTATACCATACAGATGGTAAGCAGTATTATCCAGTAGAAATCCAGTTTCGAACCATGTCTATGGACTTCTGGGCAAGTATGGAACATAGAATCTGTTATAAAGCGGATGAAGAAAAAAAGCAAAATGTGAGAGATGAGTTTATGTCTTATGCCTGTGCATTAGAACATATGGAAAAAAATATGTATGCAATCTGCAAAACCAGCAATAAAATCATCGTTACAGAATAAATAATTCATGGTTCTACGGAATCTTAGGAAGTTTCAGGCTACTTGCCCGGTATTCGCTGGGAGTTAAACCTGTTACTTTCTTGAAGGCATTAGAAAAATTGTGACTGTCTCCAAATCCGATACTATATCCAATCTGAGAAATGCTTTTATTAGTATCCATAAGCTCAGCCTTGGCGTGTTCCATTTCTTCCTTCAATAAATACTGTTTTAATGATATTCCTGACATCTCTTTAAAAAAAGCGGAAAGATATTTTTCATGATAACCAAAATAAGAAGAAAGCTCAGAAACACGGAGGCTACTTATTTTATTCCAGGAAATATATTCCAGTATTGAGGAGTATAACCTATTTCTGGTGGAAGCAGCATCCTTGTCTTTCTCATGAAAGCGAAGCAGCATCTGATTTTGAAGTTCCAGTAACACACCGGTACAGAGAAGATCAGATGTTTTTTTATGTTTGTATCTGCGAGAGGTATCCTGGAGCTGGTTAATCAGAATAATAATTCGTTCTGGATTTTCTAACAGGTCTTGCTGGGGTAGGGTGATGAAGTCCTCGGTAAACTGACTTTCTTCCATATAGAAATGCATCCAGTAAAAAGAGCAGGAGGAAGAGCGGTAACCAAATTGCTTTGATGTGGGAGACATAATCAGATATTCGCCCTTTGATACCTGAAATTTTTCAGTTTCATTTGCTATATACAAAGTTCCTTCTGTCATGACGAAAAGCTCATAGTCGGTGAGAACTCTGGTTAAGTGAAGCCAGTCGGGAGTGGGTGAGTTGAATTTACCGCACCACTGGTAAGAAAGGCTACTATCCAGAGAAAAACTTAATATTCTTTTTTGGGGGATTTCCTGATTCACAATATTAAAATTAGTTAGTTTATTTAAATCTCTCAAATTATTCAATTCCTTTAAATTATTCATCTTACTTTATCACACCTTTTACAACCTATTAATATTTACACCTATCATTAGAATTGATACTATAAAATCATTAAAATACAATGTATTTA
>Ga0302296_1002456_pt1 | contig 12485 bp, 7 predicted proteins | sample III_Fen_N3_1_FD_194546 | JGI IMG/M metagenome (GOLD analysis project Ga0302296, IMG submission 194546) | Peat permafrost microbial communities from Stordalen Mire near Abisko, Sweden - III_Fen_N3_1 | ecosystem: Environmental > Terrestrial > Soil > Wetlands > Permafrost | place: Sweden: Abisko... | reverse complement strand
TCTCCATTACATTGCTAAAAAATAAAACATGCTGAATCGCTCGATACAACCCACCGTTAACCCGATTGAACACATCGACCTGGTGAAAGCCGAAAGTCGTCGTCTTTCGAATGGAATTCCGGTTTATTTCGTCAATGCCGGAACACAGGATGTGGTTAAAATTGATTTCATTTTTGAAGCAGGAACCTGGTTTCAGACGACCAACCTGGTGGCAAGCCTTTGTAATTCGATGTTCGAAGAAGGAAGTCGGAATTTTACAGCAACCGAAATTGCCGAGAAATTCGACTTTTTTGGCGCTTACCTTCAGCTGACTGTTGACCAGAGTCAGGGATTTGTAAACGTGGTGAGCCTCGGAAAACACCTGTCTGCCATCTTGGAAGTGACGGAAGATTTGATCAAACGCTCCATATTTCCGGAGCACGAGCTCGAAGTTCTCATTGCCAAAAACAAACAGAAATGGCTGCTCGAAAACGAGAAAGTACGCACTCTTTGCCAGAAAAAATTCACTCAGGTGATGTTTGGCGATGCGCATCCCTATGCCATCAACAACAAGCTTGAGGATTTTGATCAGATCACACGGGAAGATTTGATGCGGTTTTACAAAACTTTTTATCACTCCGGAAACTGCCACATTATTGCATCCGGAAACATTAACGAAGAGGTACTTCAACTTTTGGACCGCTATTTTGGCGGAACCGACTGGCAGCAAAGTCCGGTGGTTATTCCTGAATATGAAATTTGTCCGTCACCGGTGAAAAAGCATCATGTTGAAAAGGCCAACGGCATACAATCGGCTATTCGGGTGGGTAAGTTCTGGGTACCGAAAAGCCATCCCGATTTTCATGCGCTTTCCATTTTGAGCACCATCCTGGGCGGTTATTTCGGATCGCGGCTTATGACCAACATCCGCGAAGAAAAGGGTTATACCTATGGAATCGGAAGCTATGTACTAAACTTAAAAAAAGCCAGTTACCTGGTTATTTCGACCGAAGTTGGCAATGAATACATTGAACCTACGCTTGCCGAAATTGCGGTTGAAATGAAACGACTTCAAACCGAACTGGTATCCGAAAACGAATTGGAAACGGTAAAGAGTTATCTTCTGGGCGAGTTTTTACGCGATTTTGATGGACCGTTTGCCTTGGCCAGTAGCTTTAAAGCCATCAACGATTTTGGTTTAGACTATTCGTTTTACGACCAGGCCTTGAAGGTTCTTCGAAACATAACCTCAGCCGAATTGATGCAACTGGCTCAGCAATACCTGAATATAGAAGATTTTTACACAGTCGTGGCCGGAAGTAATCAGTTACAGTAAACAGTGTTTAATAGTGGATTCCGGTTTGTTCCAGACGATTTTTTTTGATCATTAATTCTTGGGTCGGTTTAAACCATACTCGGTTAATTTTTCCAGCAAAAATTGCTTGTTGATGGGTTTTGTAATAAAGTCGTCGCATCCGGCTTCATGGGCCATTTGTTTATCTTCGTTTCCCGAATAGGCTGTTATGGCGATGATTGGCACGTCGTCCCTAAATTGCCTGATCTGTTCCGTCGCTTCAAAACCATTCATTTCCGGCATTTTTAAATCCATTAAAACCAAGGAAACTTCAGGGTGATTTCTGCACAGATCAACAGCTTCAATGCCATTCCACGCGTGAATGATTTCCGTAAATTCGTTCTTTAGGATCAAATCCAAATAGAAGAAATTGTTGTCGTTATCTTCGGCAATCAGAATGGTTTGTTTCCCATTGTTATTCACGTTAATTCGAATTTTACTCTTCGCCTGACCTTTGGCTTGCGATTCGATGACCGGAAAGGTGAAGTAAAATTTTGATCCTTTTCCCTTTTCTGAAGTCAGCTTGATTTCACTGCCTAATAATTCGAGGATTCCTTTGGCGATTGATAATCCAATTCCGCTTCCTTCGTAACCACGGGTATTCGAGTTATTTTCCTGAACAAAAATTCCAAATATCTGATCCCTGTTCTGATCAGAAATTCCGATACCGGTATCTTCCACAAAAAAATGCAGGTCGGAATTATTTTTTTTGAATCCTACAGTAATGGTTCCGGTGCGGGTAAATTTAACCGCATTGTCTAACAACTGATGAAGTGTCTTTCGCAACAATTCCTTGTCGGTGTTGATTTTATATTCCTTTTGATCATCAGGAACATTAATTGAGATTTTTATCTTTTTGGCATCGCAGACATCGCGAAATTTTTCGGCAACTTCCTGAATCAGAAATTTGGGCTCAAATTCAGATTTGAAAACTTTCTGATTGCCTGATTTCAGTAAAGAGATGTCCATGAAATTCGTAACGGTGTTAATAAGCCGATAGCTGCTTTTATTCAGCAAAATCATATATTCTTCCCGTTCCTCAGGCAGCAGGTTTTGTTCGGTCAACATCTGGCTAAAACCCAAAATTACGTTTAAGGGAGTTCGTATCTCGTGCGAAATGTTGTTAATGAACGAACTTTTAAGCTTGTCGCTGGCCTCTGCCTTTTCTTTGGCGAGGTTCAGTTCCATGTTTTTCTTTTCCAGTTCCGAAGTCCTTTCCTTCACTTTCTCTTCTAAAATCTGATTCTGCTTTTGCAATTGTTGTTGAAGATAGTATGTATAAAGCAAATTTTGAATTCGCAGGCCCACTTCGTCCAGATCGAATGGTTTGGTTAAGAAATCGGTTGCTCCGCTGGAAAGTGCCCGTTGCCTGGTTTCTGAAGTGAAATCAGCGGTAAGTACCAGGATGGGTAGGTGGGTGTTGGCCGAAATAAGTGATTTGAGTTGCATCATCACCTCGAAGCCTGAAAGATGCGGCATCATAAGGTCGAGCAAAATCAAATCGGGGCTGAAGCTGGCAAACAACTGAACCACCTGACGGGGATCGGTCGTTGTTTTGATATTTGTAAATCCCTGAATTTCAAGGAAAGATTCCAATACACAAATATTTGACTCCTGATCATCAACGATTAGGATGTTTGCATTTTTTAGGGTCGAGTCAATCATGGTCTTTCGTTTTAATTGTTTAAGATTGTTCGTTACTTGTAATAAATTCGTCTACTATCTTCAGAAAAGCAAACAAATCAAGTGGTTTGGTCAAAAAATATTTTGCTCCATCTTTTAATGATTTGTTAAGCTGTTGCGGCATGGCATCGGCGCTGATTATAACAACCGGCATGGCTTTTGTTTTTTCTTCAACCTGAAGTAGTTTGAGTACTTCGCTACCATGTATATCCGGTAGGTTTAGATCAAGAAGAATTAAATCAGGGTTATTTGCTATTGCCAATTCTACTGCTTGCTTTCCGTAAATAGTAGTTATTAGTTTTATACCAGAACGTTGGTTGAAGAGAATTTGTTCAATCAATTCAACATTTGATGCATTGTCTTCAACATACAAAATGGTGCCCGATTGATCGTTCGACCGGGTTTCTAATTCGGTTAACTTGCCTGTTTTATTAATGATTTCGAGTTGATTTTCGCAATGGGGCAGCTCAATCCAAAAGGTACTTCCTTTATCTGGTATGCTTTCTACACCAATCGATCCACCCATGGCATCCATCAGCCTTTTTACAACAGTTAATCCAAGTCCGGTGCCTTCGGTGGCAGTTTTTTCGGCTCCAATCCGCTCGAACGGTTTAAAAAGTTTAGAAATGTTGTCGGACGAAATTCCCACACCGGTATCGGTTACCGAGATTCTGACCGGAACAATGCCAATCGGGTTTGGGGGCATCACTTCCGTTTTAATGAATACATAACCTCCTGTTTTATTGTATTTAATGGCATTATTCAGAATGTTTAACAATACTTGTTTTAAGCGCTGGCGGTCGGACTTAACGAAAAATTGATTGGCAGGTGATTCTACCAGTTTAATCATTAATTGTCGGTCGACCGTTTGTGGCCTGACAACGTCAATCATTTCGGGAATGATTTTGTTTAATTGTACCGGTTCGAGCGAAAGCGAAAGTCGTCCGGCCTCGATGCGCGATATGTCTAATACTTCGTTGATCAAATCGAGCAAATGCTTTCCACTGCGCAAAATATGACCAACTCCTTTACTTTGAACCAGGTTAAGTTCGCCCATTTGAAGCAATTGGGCAAAACCAAGAATCGAATTCATCGGTGTCCGCAACTCGTGGCTCATTCGTGAAAGGAATTCGCTTTTTGCCAGGTTCGCCTGTTCTGCTTCAATTTTGGCTTTGCTGCTTTCGATTTCAGCTTTTTTCCGTACCTCAATTTCTTTGAGCAGATTTTCGTTGGTCTCAGCCAGTTGCGCTGTTCGTTGTTCAATTTTCAGTTCGAGATTGGCATTCAATTCACGAATTTCCTTTTCAGCTCGTTTTCGTGGGGTAATGTCTTGCTTCACCGCCAGGTAATTCATTATTTTCCCGGATTCATCATGAATCTGAGAGATCGAAATATGTTCCCAGTATAGTTCGCCATTTTTCTTGCGGTTTGTCCATTCGGTTTGCCATTGTTTACCCGAAACAATGGTTTCCCACAAATCTTTGTAAACGGCGCTATCGGTTTCTCCTGACTTCAGTATTTTTGTATTGCTACCTATTATTTCATCGTAACTGTATCCGGTTGTTGCCAGGAAGGCCGGATTGATGTATTCAATATTGGCATTAAGGTCGGTAATTACAATCGAAACGGGACTCTGTTCAACCGCCAGTGAGAGTTTTTTTAATTCATCATCTTTTAATTTTTTCTCGGTGAAATCTCTTACAAACCGTAAAACCTTATTGTCGCCCATCGGAGCCAGCCTTACTTCAAAAAAGGTGAACGTGTTATTGTCATTAACTGAATAATCGTAAGTTACCAGTTTCTTATGCTGAAGGCATTCTTCTATTTTTTGAAGATGTAAGCGAGCCGTTTTTTCATTAAATATATCCTTCAGGTTCATGCCAATCAAATGGTCGCGGGGAGCCAGCAAATCCTTTATATTTGAACTGTAATGTTCAAGGTAATTGCCATCTTTATCCATGACAAAAATTAAGTCGGGCATTGCACTGACGATGGCGTTTAACCGTTCGTTTTGCTGCCTGATTTTCTCTTCTGCAATCCTGTGTTCGGTAATATCTTCTTTTACTGCCAGGTAATGTGTTATTTTACCGTTTGTATCAATGATAGGCGAAATGGTTGATGCTTCCCAGTAGAGTTCTCCGTTTTTCTTCCGATTATGAATTACTCCTCGCCATTCCTGGCCTGAGATGATCGTTTTCCAGAGTGTATCATAATCCTTGTCCAACGTTTCCCCCGATTTTAACACCCTCGGATTTTTACCAACTAACTCTTCGAGCATGTACCCGGTTGTTTCAGATGCTTTGGGGTTGGCATACTCAATGTTCCCGTCAATGTTGGTAATAACGATGCTTACCGGACTCTGTTCAACAGCGCGCGAGAGTTTTCGAAGTCCCTCTTCTGTCGCTTTTCGATCAGAAATATCGCGGCAGACAAAAATCATGCTTGTGAAATTTCCTTCGGCATCTCTTATAAATTCTCCATTTACATCGGTATCGAAGGTAGTTCCATCAGCCCTGATTCCCTTGTATTCCGTAGCTCCTGAAAATTTGCCATCAAACATTTTCTGAATGGCAGCACGGGCTTTGTCGTGGTCTTTTGTATCAATATAATCGAAAATCGAGTGGTTCAGAAAAACGTCGGGATGTGGGTAGCCATACATTTTCAAAGCCATGGGCGAGGTAAACAGGATTTGTCCTTTCAAATCGGTAATGATAATGGTGTCGGGCGAGGCATTGAGGATGGACCGGTAAAGCGATTCGCTTTTTTGAAGCTCCAGTTCAACGAGCTTCTTTTCGGTGATGTCGATGAGCGTTCCTGAACCTCCCTTGAAATGATCGTCTTCGAAAATAGCCTTGGTCGATAAACGAATCCATCGGGTTTCTCCGGAAGTGGTGGTTGTTTTGTACTCATTCTGTATGTCGTGATTCTCGCGTAGATCCTGAAATCTTTTTGTCAGATAATCAGCATTTTCGCCCACAAAATCGAGGAAATTTTTGCCAACAACATCTTTTGCATCATATCCAAGCGTTTTTTTTACCGAAGGACTGATGTAGACAATAACGCCCTTGTTGTCAGTTTCGTACAGGACATCGTTGATGTTTTCAAGTAAATTCCGGTATTTCCCTTCACTTTCGAGCAATGCAATTTTTGCGGAATCAAGTTCTTGCTTTAAACCCGTCCACCCTTCGACGAGTTCTTCCATTGTTTTATTGATGAAGTCCATATAAGGCTGTGAATTAAGTTCTGTTTCAAGTAATCGTTGTTTTCCCAATTATTTGAATGTTAAGTTAACGTTATTTTTGATGATTTGGTTGAGGTAGCTTGAATTTTATTTTATCCAGATGCCTGTCACATGCAGATGCCTGTTCACGATGTCCAGATGCTGATCTTCGACATCGGTAGTATCCAAAAATCTGTGTAAATGATAAAATAAAAAGAAATAATAATTTTATCATTTATATGACTATGAATAAGAAAGAAAGTAAGCAATGATTATGAAAGTCTTCTGGCAAGCTTGCCAGAAGACTTTTTCGCCCGTTTTAAAACTATGGAAGAGCTCAATGGCTTCTTGAGCAGTTTGTTTAAACGTGGCATAGAACAGATGCTTGAAGGCGAACTAACCGACCACCTTGGCTACGATAAGAACAACCCTTTGGGCAATGGGTCGGGAAACTCGCGCAATGGAAAAACCCGGAAACTGATCAAAACTGAATCAGGTGAAGTCATCATTGATGTTCCGCGTGACAGGAATGCTGATTTTGAACCATTGATCGTCCCTAAACGGCAAAAAGTAATCGAAAAGATTGAAAGTATTGTTGTGTCGTTGTATGCCAAAGGAATGTCTACCCGTGATATTGAAAGGCAAATCAAAGAGATTTATGGGGTAACCATCAGTAACTCTTCGATATCAAACATCACCGATCAGATTATATCGGACATTGCGGTATGGCAACAACGACCTCTGGATGACACTTATCTGATTGTCTGGCTCGATGGCATTAGCCTTAAAGTAAGGCATGAAGGAAAGATTATCAACAAAAGTATTTACCTGGTCATTGGGCTTAATACCGCAGGGAAGAAGGAGGTTATCCGCATGTGGATCAATGAAACAGAATCAGCCTCCTTTTGGATGAACGTTCTGGATGATTTAAAAATCAGGGGGGTGAAAGATATACTCATTGCTTGTTCCGATAACCTCGTATGTTTGTTGGGATGTTTTATTCACACAAATGTAATTGAAACATGGTAGATTTGAGTTTATTAATTGGAAGGAAAGCATGGGAATAGCACGAAAATCTGAAAGGGCTTACAAAAGCGATTAAAGCCATTTTCCCGGAAACAGTTACCCAACTGTGCATCGTGCACCAAATCCGAAATACCATGAGGTATGTTGCAGCTAAAGAGAAAAGAGAATTTATGAAAGATCTTAAAGAAGTTTATGGGGCTATTAACCTGGATTATGCACAGGAAGCTTTCTATAGACTTGAAACCAAATGGGAAAAGAAATATCCCTATGCCATCAAATCCTGGCAGGCAAACTGGGACGAGTTAACTGTCTTTTTCGGGTTCCCGAGCGAAATACGAACGATTATCTACACTACTAACATTATTGAAAACCTTAACAGGAACATCCGAAAATTTACAAAAAACAAGATCATGTTCCCCGATGACGAGGCTATGAAAAAGGCCGTTTACCTTGCTATACAGCAAGCCGCTTTTGCCTGGAGACAAACTATTAAAAACTGGCCGATTATCGCAAACCAGTTTAAAATACTTTATCCTGACAGAGTGAAAATAAATGAATTATATTTGATCGAAAGGAGATAAACCATTTACACACTTTTTTGGACACTCTCTAAAAATCAAAAAGATTTAGCAAACTACTGGTGCGTAGCTTTTATGGCTTTCTTTGGCTCTATAATGTTTGGTATGGGTAACTACTCAAACTGATTCCCGCAGGGAAATTTCATTTTATAGCCATGGATTTTAATCCGTGGTTGAAGAAGATGGTTCATAGAATAGAGTTCCATAGGAACGATCCATCTTTTTCAATCATAAAATCAATAAATTTAAGGCAAGTAGAGATGAACCGATTCTACGGATCTCCTGCTTGCCTGTCAGCCTTTCCGGATGGAATAAATTCCATCCTTACAAGATCCGCACGAGCCGATGGCTCTAAAAACTACCCACACGAAACGTCATAGAGCCCTTTCTTTTATAGTTTTAGATGCCGTTAAAAAAGATAAAAAATGGGTTGCCATTTTTTAATGAATATCCGCAACATTACCCAATGAAATTTTCATTCTAATGAATAGGATCATTCAATAATCATTTATAGTCACTTGTAGTCATTTGAGTTACAATCAATGACAATCAATGACCATTTAATGACTTCATTTGAAAATTAGGCATGGTATCGGATACTCATATTTTTTTGTTATTTTGTTCCCGAAAACTAACACTCCAGCTGATGAAATTGTCTCAAAAAGTACTGCTTGCCTTGATTGTTGTCTTTCTATTCTTCAATGTTTCGGCACAAACTCCATTCTCACGCGGAGTGAATCTGACTAATTGGTTTCAAGCCGGAAATGCCAGACAGATTCAATTTACGAAATACACCAAAGATGATTTTGTGCGAATTAAAAATTTGGGATGCGATGTTGTTCGATTACCAATCAATCTGAACTACATGACCAACGGAGCTCCCGATTATGTCATTGATCCGATTTTCTTTGATTTTCTGGATCAGGCGGTTGATTGGGCCGAAGAATCGCAGATACATTTACTCCTCGATAACCATAGTTTCGATCCCAACGTGAATACAGAACCTTCAATCGAAGGCATTCTGCTAAAAGTATGGCCGCAAATGGCTGAACATTTTAAGAATCGCTCGAATTATGTGTACTACGAAATCTTGAACGAACCTCATGGAATTACCACTGCTGTTTGGTGCCAGATTCAGTTAAATGTGATCAAGGCCATTCGTGCCATCGATACCAAACATACCATTGTTGTAGGCCCTTCGGGATACAATAGTTACAACGAACTGGTTAATATGCCTGTTTATACCGATGATAACCTGATCTATACGTTCCATTTTTACGATCCGTTTATGTTTACACACCAAGGTGCGACCTGGACCAGCTATATGCAGGATTTGGCAGGCGTTCCTTTCCCATATAACGCAGCCAAAATGCCAACAACCCCGGCAAGCGCCAAAGGTAGCTGGGTCGAAAGTTCACTGAACAACTACAAAAACGAAGGAACGGTAGCCCAGGTAAAAAAATGGCTCGATATTGCAGTGAGTTTTAAAAATAGCCGTAATGTGAAACTTTTTTGTGGAGAGTTTGGCGTGTATAACCTCAATAGCCCTCATGCCGACCGCGTTTACTGGTACGAGGTGGTACGAAAATACCTGGAAGAAAAGGGGATTAGCTGGACTACCTGGGATTATCAGGGTGGATTTGGTTTGTTCAAAAAAGGAACCAACGAATTGTTCGATTATGATTTGGATACCGACCTATTGACTAGCCTGAATTTTAATATTCCAGTTCAGGAGGAATATGTCCTCACTCCTGATAACAAACCTTTCGATATTTATACGGATTACATTGGATCATCTATCTTCGAGTCAGGAAATGCCGGTAACGGTACTATTGATTATTATTCATCCGATTCTCAGACAGGAAAATATTCGATATACTGGACTGGCAGTGATCAATATGCTGGTCCTGGTTTCGATTTTAAGCCCGACAAAGACCTTTCGAAACTGGTGGCAAATAATTATGAACTCGATTTCTGGATAAAAGGCGACTCGCCCAATACCAAGTTCGAAATGCGTTTTATCGATTCAAAAACGACAGTTGCGGGCGACCATCCCTGGCGAATCAGTTACACCATTGACCAAACGAAAGTAAACTGGAATGGAACCTGGCAACATCTGAAAATACCGCTCAAAAGCTTTAAGGAAACTGGCGCATGGGACAATGCGTGGTTTAATCCGGAAGGTAAATTTGACTGGAAAGCGGTCGACCGGCTCGAATTCATATCCGAGTTCAATGCGTTGGGTGCTCAGAAGATTTGGTTCGATGATATTCAGATTAACGGAACACCTTTGACTGGAACCGATGAAATGCTGAAGAGTAATGAATTCAAGTCAAAGGCCTATCCCAATCCTTTTTCGGTAGGAACAACGATTGAATACAGCCTTCCTGAAGCAACCTTTGTGAACGTGAGTATTTATGATCTTACAGGCCAAAAACTTGCTACTTTGGCAGATTCCTATGAAACACAAGGGCAACATCAAATTCAATGGAATCCAGGGCGAAGTGATATCTCAAAATTGGGTAACGGAATTTACTTTTGCAAGATTACCTCTTCCGGAAAAACGGAGATATTGAAGCTGGTATTCCAAAACAAATAAATAATTGAGTCCAAATTAGGTAATGAGGAAAGGGAAAACCACTTAACAGAAACGATATTTTGCAATTTAGTCGGCTAAAATGTCTAATTTTGATCGCTGTTAATTACGGTAAAAACTATTCACAATAGGCAATAATTGAGGATATTCCAAGTTTAAATAAAATTGTTCCATTGCCTGAAATTAATCCTTTGAGAATGAGTGAAAATGTACTTTCAATTATAATTCCTGCTTACAACGAAGAAAAAACCATTTCTTCAATTCTGGCAAAAGTATCCGAAGTTGAATTAGTTGGTAATATTGGGAAAGAAATCATCATCGTAAACGATTATTCTAAAGATCAGACAGTTGCTGTGATTGAGCAATTTCAGACAGCAAATTTATCGCTCAACATCCGGCTTTTTCATCAGCCGGTAAACATGGGCAAAGGCGCTGCCATTCATCGTGGTATTGCCGAAGCTACCGGTGAATATCTGATTGTTCAGGATGCCGATCTGGAATACGATCCACGAGAATACAACGATTTGCTGAAACCAATACTCGAAGGTTTCGCCGACGTTGTTTTTGGCTCCCGCTTTTCAGGTGGGAACCCGCATCGTATCTTGTTTTTCTGGCATTCATTAGGCAATCGAATGCTGACTTTTTTCTCCAACATGTTTTCGAACCTCAACCTGACCGATATGGAAACCTGCTACAAATTATTCAAAACCGATATCATCAAGTCGATTAATCTTAAGGAAAAACGTTTTGGTTTTGAGCCTGAGATTACCGCGAAAGTATCCAGAATACCTAATGTCCGAATATACGAAGTTGGTGTTTCGTACTACGGTCGAACTTATGCCGAAGGGAAAAAAATCAGCTGGAAAGATGGTTTTCGTGCGTTATATGTAATTCTGAAATATAATTTATGGGCAAGATAAACAGTCAGAATTCTGAAGTAAGAGATGTTTTGGGTTATTCAAGTCTTGCAAGCATATCGGGTGCCGACAAGTTTAACCGATGGATGTACAAAACCATTAAACCATATTGCAACGGTCGGATTTTAGAAATTGGCGGCGGGATCGGGAACATTTCTCAATGCTTCCTGAATGACGGAGAAGAACTGGTGGTTACCGAATTACTGCCTGAATATTGTGAGATTATCAGGAAAAGATTTGAAAATCATCAAAGCCTAAAGGGTATTATTGCGATGGATATTATTGATCCTGAATTTGATTTGAAATATACCTCTATGTTTGGAAGTTTTGATTCCGTTTTTGCCTTGAATGTAGTTGAACACATTGAAGACCAACATAAAGCGATTGCTAATTGCAAAAAACTACTTAAAAAAGGTGGTCATCTGGTTATTTTAGTGCCTGCTTTTCAGACCATTTTCAATCATTTTGACATTGCTTTAGGACATTATCGCCGATATACAGTAAAAACGTTACGACCTGTTTTTGAAACAAATAACCTTCAGGTTATTCATCATCAGTATTTTAACCTGATTGGAATTGCCGGATGGTGGGTGAGTGGTTCGTTGCTCCGGAAAAAGATTATTCCTGAAGGTCAAATGAAATTATACAATTTTTTTGTGCCGGTATTCCGGATAATTGATCAGTTTACCAATAAATGGTTGGGACTGAGCGTGATAATGGTGGGGAAGGTTGATTAACTGTTCGACTAGATATCTAAAGTGCTAACAAAAATAATTTGAGAATGAATCGATCAGAAATCAGTAAATTGATTAAGTATGGCTGGATTTTCCTGATTGCCAGCTTGATTATCAATTATGTATATCGTTTGGTTTTTCATTCACTCCCGATTGAAAAAATCATTATCGGTTCTGACATGGAAGGCTATTTCCAGTACCTGGTTCATTTTTTTAACCGTAATTGGTCGACCTTTGACCAGATGCGCTGGACGATTCCCTATGGTGAAGGAAAAGCACTGAGCGTTTTTACTTGTGGAGCTGCTATCTTATGGTCACCATTTTACTTGATTGCTCATTTAATCAGTATCTTCTTTGGCCTGGATACCAGCGGTTATGCCAATATGTACTACGGATTT
>Ga0302296_1002455_pt1 | contig 12494 bp, 7 predicted proteins | sample III_Fen_N3_1_FD_194546 | JGI IMG/M metagenome (GOLD analysis project Ga0302296, IMG submission 194546) | Peat permafrost microbial communities from Stordalen Mire near Abisko, Sweden - III_Fen_N3_1 | ecosystem: Environmental > Terrestrial > Soil > Wetlands > Permafrost | place: Sweden: Abisko... | reverse complement strand
ATCTCAATACAGAGTAAAACAAAAAGTGCTATCAGTTTCATTTCGATTTATTCAGCTTCCGAAGCTGTTCCCTGATATAAACGCCGGCATCAGTAAGATCCCTGTTGCTCCACCCACCATCGACCGATGCGCCGGACATCAACAAAGCAGTTGTCTCTTTCTTATCTGTAACATTCCAGTTGGCCCAGCTTAAATGGTTCGATTCCATCCAATTCAGCCAAAGTGCTGTTTTATCACGATTAAATACACCATCTCCGTTCGATTCACCAACACCCCATTCGGTTACAAAAAGGGCAATTCCCTGTTTCATCGCCAAATCAGCTTTTGCCCGAAGCTTTTCCTGATGATTTGGATCGGAGGCATAAAAATGAAATGAATAAACAAGATTCTTGAAACCTTTAATTGGATCGGCAGCAGCAACATCAACATCCTGGTCCCATCGCGGATTTCCAACAACTATGACAGTTTTCGGATCATATTGACGGATTGTTTTAATCACTTCAACCGAATAGGCCTTTATGACATCCCAGCTTTGTGTGGCCGGTTCATTAAAAATTTCATAAATCACATTTGGTACACCCGAATATTTTTTTGCCATTATCGTGAAAAAGGCCTTTGATTCTTCCAAATGCTGGTCGGCATTATGATCATGCCAATCAATCAATACATAAATACCATTTTTGATGGCTTGATCGATAACAGTCGTCATCAGTTTCAATTGTTCGTCGCGATTTTTCAAATAGCCACTATCGGGTTGAACACCCATCGAAGCGCGTAACAGTGAAATTTTGAAATCGCTTGTCAACCAATCAATAACCTTTGGATTATAATATTTTTTACCCTGCCATAGACTCCACGATAACGAGATACCACGTAATTGCGGAGCAATTCCATCTTTATTAACCATTTGGTTTTTCTCTATCCGGAGTGCGCCATTCAAATCAACAGGTCGGGACTGTTGCGCCATTGAATTGACAAAAAAGAGGAACAATACGATGGTTGAAAAAAATAATCTTTTCATATGATTTATATTATTGAAGCATAAAAATAATAAAAATCACAGAAAGTGCATCCACATTTCAATAATTTTAAAGATTCGCAACATCTTAATATTGAACAATCCTGCCAGTGTGAATGTTAACACATCATTACTCCCAACTAAATGTAATAATACCATAGGCTATGAGCACGGCGATTAAACGTAAATCCATCCGCTTTTATAGTGATCCCAAAAGGGTAATCGTGAGATTCTTTTTTCCTGGACCCGAATCCCGGGTGTTATCAATCATTCAAAAGGTAATTGAAATGCCTGAAGAGGCTGCCCGATTAAGTCTGAATCGTGCTTTGCGCGATTTTTCAGCGAGACATCGCAATATTTCACGAATTTTTCAAAAACATTTCAACCGGACAAGCGAGATCATTCTTGGCAGGGCCGGCGACCTGAACAATCTTTCATCGAGTAAAAAACTGTTGATTGGTGCCTATTTTTCATCAGAGTATTCCATTGAGTCTGCAGCATTTTTTAATCCCTCAATGGTGGAAGATCCCGACCAAACAGGTCTTCAGGAAGGTCAGAAACGGGTGATTATCAGTTTCAGGGCAACAGGAGAAGGTCATGTTTCATCAATAGCCTTCAGGGGCGGCATCCTGGATGCCAACAATAACCTTGAATTGATGCCGACCGGTCGTCTGATAGATGAGGCCGAAACAATTAATAACTGGATCTATAACAAAGAGATATTCTTTAAGAATTTTAGTGAAGTTTATGGTGGTTGCGAATTGCCCGGTGAAAATGAGGTGATTGGCCGCGTTGAAAAAAAGCTAAACCGGGATTTCGATTATACTGAACTATACAGAGCGATTGATGAAACAAAACGAGAGTTGAAACTTGATGAATCTCAACTCGAGATGCTAAAATTAATCAGTTGGCTGGGTGATTCTCATTATAAAATTTCGTTTTCACTCGATACAGGGATTTCAGATCGCGTCATATTTCCAATTTCACCTGCCGAAAGTAACGGAATTGAAGATGCGCGCTTTGTAAAATTCACTGATGACGATGGTCTTGAGCGCTATTATGCCACCTATACAGCTTACAATGGCGTAAGTATCATGCCTATGCTGATTGAAACTTTTGATTTTTATCATTTTGAGGTAAAACCTATTCATGGCGAAAATGCGCAAAACAAAGGAATGGCGTTATTTCCAAGAAAAATCAAAGGTAAATATGTAATGTTGTCCCGTATTGACGGCATTAACAACTATATCATGTTTTCAGACTCTATCAGTCTTTGGCATGAAGCGATACAGCTTCAATCACCCAAGTTTCCATGGGAATTTATCCAGGTGGGTAATTGTGGATCACCAATTGAAACAGAATTTGGTTGGTTGGTCATCACTCATGGCGTTGGCCCTGTGCGAAAATATGTGATCAGTGCTATATTGCTCGATCTTGACGATCCAACAATCGTAATAGGCCAGTTGAATGAACCATTGTTATCGCCTAATGAGGAGGAACGCGAAGGTTATGTTCCTAACGTGGTCTATTCCTGTGGCTCAATCGTTAATAATGATGAATTGGTGATTCCTTATGCAATGTCGGATACGGCTTCTACCTATGCGACCTTATCGCTAAAGGAATTATTGACGAACCTGCTTCCGACCGATATAAAGAAAGGACGACCATTGCTTGAAAAGAATAAAGGGCGTATCCTTGTAGTAGAAGATGAGGTGACTAATCAAAAATTAATCGGAAATATTCTAAAAACAAGTGGTTATTCAGTCGAGATTGCTCCGGATGGCATTATTGCACTGATGCAAATTTTCAAAGAAAAATTTGATTTGATTCTATCGGATATTGCAATGCCTAATCTGGATGGTTACCAGATGCTTGAGTATTTGAGGAAAAACAATATTGATATTCCTGTTATTTTTATCTCAAGTCACACCGGTGTTGAATACGAAGCTAAAGGCTTGCAAATGGGTGCGTCGGAGTATATCAAAAAACCAGTTGATCCAAGATTGTTGCTTATTCGAATCGAAAAAGTATTAAACGCCCAACTTTAAATCAAAAAAGGCTCCGCTATCAGCCATGATAAAAGGTAGGCAATATTACTTTCGGCACCTTGATTGCGATTGATATTATAAGCCTCTATTCCATCGTTGCACCCTTTGGTTTCCGGATCGAACAGACTAATATTGAGATCGTTTTTTCCAAAAAACCAATCAAATGAAAGTCGAAGTTTATCGATAAACTTCTTATTGCCTGTGGCTTCCCATGCACTTTCATAAAGAATGATCATGGCCATGGCATCTATTGGTTGTTGCGCAAAAATCTCATAATCCTGATCGAGATGCAACCAGATTCTATTGCCAATTAGCGAAAGCCAATCTTCCCTAAAACATTTCGATTCCAAAAAAATGCGGCTTTCATCAGCGATCTGCAAGCACCTTAGGTTACCTGTTATTTCATATGACCGGTATAAAGCCGCTGGTAAAAGGCCGTTGTCATATGTGATAGAATTTTCATACCAATTCCAGTTTTCGCGTTTATGTAGTACAAATTTTTCACATAATTTTTCCGACAATACCTGAATGAGTTTTAGAAATTGCTCCTGATCGGGAAATTGTTTCGCATAGTGATATAATCCAAGCAGGCAGTTGGCATAACCCCTTGGATAGGTTAATTTATCAAGTTGAGGTAAAGAGTGTTCAAATAAGTCAAGACCTAAATGAAATAAGGAATCGGTTGGAGCAAACCTTACCATGAATCCTAATGCCCAGAATGTTCTTCCAAAAGTGTCATCAGAGGTTTTATCCAATGTGACATGATCATAGGTCAAATAGTTTTTAAAGCTGCCATCTTTCTGACGCATATAAATCAGATAGGAGAGATACTTGTTCATCAAATCAAGATAGGCCTGATCATTTGTTTTTTTCCACGCAGCGACGCAGACAATGATTGCACGGGCATTATCGTCGAGGCAATATCCCGATTTATCGCAAGGTACACTCGCCTTTGCATGCTGAATTAAACCAGTATCATCGGTGAGTTGTTTCAAATGCGAAATATCAAAAGGGGGATATTTTATAATGAGTCCTTTATTTGATTGGATGACTGAAAATTTAGTCTGATTAATCGTAGCATAAAAAAGATCCAGATAAGCTTTTCCAATCAACGGCCACGAAATTGTTTTACCGTATTCGTATGCTTTTTGCTGCAATCGTCGTAGTGAATCAGGATCATCGAGCAATTGGTTCACAATTTCGGTAAGCTGGTGATGATTCCCGAAATCAAAAAGCCGGCCACGTCCATCAGCAAGTAACTCTTCGGCATGCCAATATGGTGTCGAGATGACAGCGCAACCACCACTAACCGCATAACTCAATGTGCCACTTGTAATTTGAGATTTATTTAAATAAGGTGTTAAGTAAAGATCGGCTGAATAGAGGTATGACATTAATTCAAGTTCGCTCACATACTCATTAATAAATGCTACATTTTTTTCAAGATTCAGGGACTTTACCAAATTTTCCAGAAACTCACGGTATTCCTCGCCGGCATGACATAAGATATGAGGATGTGTTTTACCAAGTACGACATATAAAATTTCAGGGTGTTTCGAAACAATAGCTGGCAATGCATTTATGGCCGTTTCTATTCCTTTACTTCGACCAATTAAACCAAAAGTGAGTATAACGATGCGATTATTCCAGTCAGATGGAGCGGGTAACAATTGGTCTTTACAACATTCGAAATCAGGAACTCCATGTTCAATACGGATAATTTTATCGCGATCAACATGATAGATATCTACCAGAAAGTCGATTGCTAAATTATTCATTATTACAATTTTTGAAGAATAGGACGCAATCCTCATCATTATTTCACGCTGGTGGAAACTTGGTTTCTGTAAAATAGTGTGAAAGGTCGAAACAATCGGAACCTTTAATCTCCGCAACAAGGCCAAAAGTAATACACCACTCTCACCACCATAGATACCAAACTCATGTTGCAGCAAACAGATTTCTGCTCCCGAATTGTTGATATATTCAGCCATCAGAATATAATCATCCATTTCATTATTACGAATAACATGCTTAACGATTGGGGGATATGGATACGTCTTGTTACAATCGTTCATAGCAATCACCTCCATAACAATAGGGATTGAATGATTAGCGGCTGAACTCATTATGGCCCGGACAAGATTTTCAGTAAAAGTTGCGATACCACACTGTCGTGGAGGAAAATTTCCCAGGCATATAACTTTCATGTCAACATTGTGTTTGAAGGCTTATAAAATGCGCTTTCGAAAATTTATTCGATTAATTGAATAGCTGCAATATTTATTCTAACAAAGTTGACTTACTTTAGTTCAAAGTGATTGGTTTTAAATCTTTTTGTCAAAAAATGGATTACACTTATGTCTATTTGAGATTCAAACTTAACCTGAATCCTGCCGAACGAAATTTTCCGTTCTCGAAACCTGAAACAGCTTCCAGATTCAATAGCATGAATACATTTTTCAGTCCATAACCCGTTTCCATGTAATTCTTTAGTTGAGGAGTGTTCAGATAATTCACAAAAATATACTCTGAAATGTTTGAATTTTTGAGAATGGGAAGTTGTTTTAAAATCAGTTTTCGGGTTTGCCAGTTGACATGACCCTCGAGAAATGATTTTTGAGTCGAATACTCGTAATAAGGCAATAACCGGTAACTATTATCAGTTGAATTGATTGCATACACGATCGATTGTGTGTTAAAATGTTGAAAGTCTTCAAAAAACACTTTGGAAGAATTCAGAAATGTCCCCGCATTGATTGAATACGTAAAGTGATCATCGATCCCAAACTTAATTTGCTGACGCATCCCCAGCTTTACAAGGTCATAGCGTGCATCACTCCCCAATATACCCGAAAAAGCCCCTTTGTAACTGATCGAATAGATTGGATATTTGCTCTCTGCATAATTCTTGGTATTGTAACGGATCAAGTAACGGTGATGTGGCGTATACTCAAGGATTATTCTTGCAGCCAATGTCTGATGCGGATCGAGTTGCCATGCACTCATGGTATTATTTAACGGAACATTGGGTTGTATTTGCTTACTCTTATCATCAAAAAATGTAAAAGTGGAATGGTTAATTAACGGACTGTTATCGCTGTAATCAACTGCTAAGTTTAAATTTAATCCATTAACGAGGTCCCGACCCGTTGTTAGCTGCAGAAAATCGCGGCGATAGAATTTTTTATAATTTTCCTTGAAAAACAGTGTGTAGACAGTATTGTCAAGCAACGACATTCCGGAGGTTCGGTTATAATCGACAGAAGTCGTTCCTGCACCCAACGTGATCCAGCTATTCCTGATGCCATTTAATCGCTGTTGATACGAAAACGATGCATCGAGTTTCTTGCTTGCAAAGCCGTAGGCAAAGAGCGGACTGATTCTTGAATAGTGTCCTATTGTATCAGATTTAAAGTAATTAAAAGGTAATTCGACCCTTAAGCCATCAACAGAACTAAACGACAATGAACTTGGATTGAGAAGACTTGGTATTGAGAACCGTTCATATTTTTTAATTGAATCAATCGAATAGTCGTAGGTTTTTCCAAGAATCAGGTGTTTGATTTTGAATTTCTGTTTCAAATTGCGTACCGAGTCCTGATAGGCAGGTTTTGCCGACACCACCAAAAAAGAATCTTTTGAAATAAAACATTTCTTCTCTGTTTCGGTCAACGGAATGGGTCGTAATCCCGACCAGTAAGCCGAATCGTTATTTACCTGTTTTTGACTTACCTTGAAGCTTGATTTTATTTCGAGTGGTTCGGGCGGACTATTTCGCCGGATTTCAGCTTCGACCATCCGGCTTAACTTTCGTGTTTCCCGATTTGTAAGATCTGGTTTCTCCAGCAAGTCGTTAATATGTTTTTGTGCCTGATATCTTGTTTTGGCAGCAATCATTTTTTGTGATTGATCGTTTTCAGCAACAATCTTATCGAGTATCTGCTGCTCCTGTGCCTGCTGACTATTCAGTTTGTCGAGAAATGAATGGTCGAGCGAAGGATTCAGCGTTGTTTTATAATCTGTAATCGAAGCCACATATTTGAATTTCATTTTTAATCCAAGTCCGGCAAAATCCATGTTGAAATCGAAACTTACCGGCATCCATGTATTTTTATTCACTTCAGCATAAAGCTGATGGAATACAACATTCGTCATCGGCATGTGCAACTTCAGGTCGGCCGAATGGATGTTCCAATATTGGTCGGCAATAAAAATATAGCCCGTAAAAACATCTTTGCCATTTGATTTTGGTGTCACCTTTATTTTATTAATGGTCCGGCCCTGATCCTCGAATGAACCTTCGAGTGTAAATGTATAGATCTTTAGCGCGTTTTTCCCGACAGGTGAAACGATACCATATTTTTCAGCGTCGTATAAATTATTGGTGATCATGCTCATTGGAGAGGTGTTGTTGTCCTTTCCAGATGAACGCATCGCCAGAACCTGTTGATTAATTTTATCGGGTAGTTCGAAGTCAATTTTACTGACCGTTTCCATCACAAAGGGCTCATTCTCTTTCATGCCCCCTTTTTTCATTTGTCTCTCAAATATAAAAGGGATCTTTTCGAATATACCGGAACCTTTCAGGTACACTTTGCACGAATATTTCGAAACCTGCTTCTGATAATAGGGCGCTAATGCAATGGCATGTCGCATGATGTAATAGGCCGGATCTTCACCTGTAGCGATAATTGTGATTTCGGGTATCTTATAATCCTGTGTTATCAACTGGATATTAATTTTCTGAAAGGATTTTGTGACGGTTACCTCCTGTGATTGTGTTTGATAGCCGAGATATTGAAACAAAACCTTATAATTTCCTTCGGGAAGTTTTAGTTCATATCGTCCATCGATATTAGAAGTTGTTCCATTCTTCAATTGGGGAATATAAATATTGGCATAGGCAATCGCCTCTCCCTGAACATTGGTAATTCGTCCGCGAATACCTTGAGCCGAAGCAATATAAAACGAGAGGAAACAGGAAAACAGGAGAAGCAGCGTTCGGTAGATCATAGCATTGGCGTTAGATAAGTGTGATTAACAAAAATAGAAAATTTAAGGTTATATCCATTTAAGAAAAGTGTTTGCTAATTCCATGATGGTAATAATAAATAAAAAGTTGCTTTTATTTATTATGCAGTTGTTTTTTAGCAATTGAAGCTTGTTTGCTAACTAAAGCAACGGTTTTTCCCCCTTTGTAGATCACATTCCCCCAATGTGGATTCGCATTCCCGAATTGTGAATAGATTCTGCCCCTGTGTTGATTGCTTTTTCCCCTTTGCTGATTGAATCTTATACAAATTTAATATATTGAAACTCTATCACCGGAATATCCTGTTTTTTAATTACATTTGTTCCCGGATGATAGGTCAGTTCAGCCTAATTTCCACACTGAATATCTCCACGAATGTTTTCCAATATTTTACAAACAAGAAAAGACAATTAAATCAATAGCGTCGTTCAGTTAAAAAATATTGATATGAAAAAGAAAAATTGTGGCTGGATTTTTGTCCTAACTTTAATGGGGCTGATCCTTGTTCTTACAAACAGCTGTAAGAAAGACAATAACAATTCGGTGACTCCGGGAAATGGAAATGGTCGAATTGTTATTAAAGGGCTGATTTCTAAGGCTACTTCCATGGCAGGTAACCAACTGAAATCGGGAAATACCCTCACTTTAGCTGATGCTAGAAAAGTTCTTGTTTTCAGTAAGTACTATTACAGCCTGACTGATATTGTTAATGGTAGCTTTTCAGTTTCCGGGCAAATTGGAACAGGAGTTGCTTTGATATTCCTGGATGCAAATAATAAATACATCGGAAACCTCTCTTCGCAAGGTTTAAATATGCTTCCGCTTGGTAATTTGAAAAACGGAGAGAATACCCAAATAGACTTATCCACACTTACATTGGTTGGCAATAGTGTGATCCCGTCTCACGACCCATTGGGGAATGAAATTATCATATCAGCGGCAGTCATCAATAGTCTGAAAAGCATCAGTACTTATTATCAATCGATTGCGAAAAACATTGATGCGGATAATGATGGAATTCCTGATGTAATATCGAATAAACAATTGGTTGTATCGTCAATATTTGCAAGGTACAGCGGACAGTGGGGGCACAATGATGTTGTTCCTGTTCTTACCGATGATTTAAATTCATACATTAACTATTCTTTAGCAATTCAAGGTGGTTCCGCACTAACTTTTTCAAATGGAAATATTACATTATCGGGTCCTGCCGGTAGTCCTTATTCTGATATTACTACTTGGGGTTCAATGCAAAACCCTGGCGACAACCTGGGGTTTTTGTCTACTTATTGCCGGCAAACGAATGCCCCTGCCGGTGCCCCATGGGGAACTTCTTTTCTACCTTTTAAACAAGGTACCTATACGCTAACTCTCGATGGAAGCAGGTCATTTACATTAGATTATTCAAATATTGACGCAAAAAATAACCTGGTTATCATTGCTCCAACCTTACATACAAACAGTGACGGCAAACTTACTTCGATGACATTTAAATATACATTACCTGACAGAACCATTATAGACCCGGCCAGCATGTTAACGAATGTGATGGTTCAGTGTACCGATAATCAGGCTCATCAATTCTATAATAGCTCAAAGCTAACATCCGACAAAGGTTTTACAGTTTTGAATCTCGATACTCCGCTTGATATAACGGCATTGAATGGAATTGATGTATGGTACGATGATTTATTGGGAAATCAGTATGATATAATATGGCGTTTGTCGACTCCGGGAAATGGAAATGGAAATGGAGGAATTGTTATTAAAGGGCAGATTTCTAAGTCTACTTCCATGGCCAGTAACCAACTGAAATCGGGAAATACCCTCACTTTAGCCGATGCAAAAAAAGTACTTGTTTTCAGTGAATACTATTATAGCCTGACTGACATTGTGAATGGTAACTTTTCTGTAACCGGGCAAATTGGAACAGGGGTTGCTTTGATATTTTTGGGTGCAAATAATCAATACATCGGAAACCTTTCTTCGCAAGGTTTAAATATACTTCCGCTTGGTAATTTGAAAAACGGCAAGAATACACAAATAGACCTATCCACACTTACTTTGGTTGGTAATAGTGTGATCCCGTCTCACGATCCATTGGGGAATGAAATTATAATTTCAGCAGAAGTGATCAATTGGCTGAAGAGTATTGGTAACTATTATCAGTCGATTACGAAAAACATTGATGCGGATAATGATGGAATTCCTGATGTTATATCGAATAAACAGTTATTCGTATCTTCGATATTTGCAAGGTACAGTGGTCACTGGGGGCACAATGATGTAGCGCCGGTTCTTACCGATGATTTAAATTCATACATTAACTATTCTTTAGCGATTCAAGGTGGTTCGGCACTTACTTTTTCAAATGGGAATATCGTATTATCGGGTCCTGCGGATAGCCCTTATTCTGATATTACGACATGGGGTTCTATGCAAAACCCTGGCGGCAACATGGGGTTTTTATCTACTTATTGCCGGCAAACGAATGCCCCGATCGGTGCTCCATGGGGAACATCTTTTCTCCCTTTTAAACAAGGAACCTATACCGTAACCCTCGATGGAAACAAGTCATTTACATTAGATTATTCAAATATTAACGTAAAAAATAACCTGGTTATCATTGCTCCAACCTTACACACGAACAGCGACGGAAAACTTACATCGATTACATTTAAATATACATTGCCTGATGGAGCCATTGTAGACCCAGCCAGCATATTAACGAATGTGATGGTTCAGTGTACAGATAATCAGGCTCATCAATTCTATAATAGCTCAAAGCTAACTTCGGACAAAGGTTTTACAGTCCTGAATCTCGATACTCCGCTTGATATAACAGCATTAAATGGTATGGATGTATGGTACGATGATTTATTGGGAAATCAGTATGATATAATATGGCGATAGTTCGTAGATTTGTGCCTATTACAATATATTGAAATAAGTTATACCATTTTAAAGTGATATCTAAAAAATGTTCTATGAATAAAATGACCATAAAATGCTCAACCCTAATCATCTTGATCTGCGGACTTTTGTTCTCATGCCAGACAAAAGAAATTAAGAAGGGCAATCTCGAAAGTATAATTGTTCAGGTGGTGAAGGCGTTTAAAGAAAAGGATGCTCTAACATTAAATACCCTGATACCAAAGGAAAAAGGATTGATTGTGCTAATTAAACCCGGGACAATGATCAGATATTGCAAAACAGATCAAATTGATTTTGAAAAGCCAGTACCCGAATATCTTCCAAATTATCATTTTGTAACAGATTACATAATAAAGTTTGAGAACCTCCCGACTTATGATTGTGATGCAATGAAATGGAGCAAACAAGGACTTTACTGCGATTCTGTTAGCATCGACAGACTTCTTTCGGGAACAGCTATTAACCTGAATAAATTCGGCGGAGACAATATCCCTGAATCCGAATTAAAGAGCTTCGTTGACCTTGAAAAGAATAGCAGGCGCATTGTATTATCTGACAATGAAAAGGGAGAGCTTGTTTTCTATTTGACATTGATAAATAACAAATGGTACCTGACAATACTTGATACGATCTCTAGTGATTGTGGTGCCTAGTTTAATTATTTAAAAATCAATATCGTAGAGTCCTTCTGAATCTATTTCAAACTGTTTTACACCAATTTCAGTCATTGGGTGACTAATCAGCTGATAAAGTAATTCGGGTCCTATAGTAACCGAGTGGGCCCCGGCCATACTTACGCGGTAAATCTGGTCAACCGTTTTAAAACTGGCTGCCAGAACTCGTCCCTTTAAATCATATTCAATAATATTCTGAACAATATCGCCCACTACCTCAATTCCGTGTGACGAAATATTATCGAGTCGGCTCACATACGGTGCTACAAAATCGGCTCCTGCTTTCATGGCCACCAAAGCCTGCTGTTGTGTGAAAATCGCTGTCGCTGTGACATTAATGCCGGCGTCTTTAAGGATACGCATTGCCCGGTATCCATTGGCTGTCACTGGAATCTTTGCATAAAAATTATCACCGAAATCGAAATAACTACGGTATTTCTTTGCTTCACGTACCATATCGTCCGAATCGGGAGAGATCATTTGTACGTGAACCATTCCGGTTCCAACCAATTCCTGAATGCCCTCAATGGCAACCGAAAGTTTGTTTCCGGCGTTGTGTAAAATTGTTGGATTGGTTGTAACCCCTTCCAACGGGAAAAAATGGTACAGCTTCCTGAGTTCGTTCAGGTCGGCTGTGTCGGCCATATAAATCATAGATAAAATATTTGCGATAAAAGTACCTAAAGTCCGTCAGTCAACAATTTATTAAATATTACCATATTGTGACTTTTTACTTTGTCTGGTCTGTTCAAACAAAAACATTTCATTGGAAAACCACAATAGGT
>Ga0302296_1002454_pt1 | contig 12498 bp, 6 predicted proteins | sample III_Fen_N3_1_FD_194546 | JGI IMG/M metagenome (GOLD analysis project Ga0302296, IMG submission 194546) | Peat permafrost microbial communities from Stordalen Mire near Abisko, Sweden - III_Fen_N3_1 | ecosystem: Environmental > Terrestrial > Soil > Wetlands > Permafrost | place: Sweden: Abisko... | reverse complement strand
CAGCAAAACCACATGATCACCTGATGCAACCTGGTTAAGGATCAACTGCCCCTCCTTTTCTTTCTGAAGTTCGGCTGAAAGCGAACTCCGGTTTTTAATATCAGGAATTACCCTGATTTCGAAAGGGATATAAAAAGAGAGCCTTTTTACATAGTCATCTATGCCCTCTTTCATGTACTTTTTGTCAGTGTTCCCTATTGTTATCAAAAGTATTTTCACAAAACCATATTTAAATTTGATTATCAGCCGCACAAATCAAACAACTGATACCATCAAGAACAACTTTACGTAAATCAATTACCTTTCAACGAAGATTAATTAAAGTGTCAATGATTGACGCACATTATTCTGATTAACTGTAAAGATACTACTTTCTGCAAAACGGATTACCTAAAACGTTATAGGTTCATCACTGCAATAATTGGTCCTGGTTTTACTGGATGAAAACGTTTTGGTAAGTTCAGATTTACCTGATTCTCCCGATTCAATATTTGCTGGTAAATGGCAACAAAAAGGTTTTAAGCAAGAAACAAAAGGCAACCTACATTTATAATGAAGTCTGGTTGATCTTTTTTTCGACACAAAAAGGGTGTCTCAAATTTGAGACACCCTTTTAAAATTTTGATTCCTTGAAATATATTATGGCTTTGTAACCGTATTCATTTGAAGTGTTACTGCTGTTTGGGCAAGCATTCTTCCGTTTATTGTTGCGCCAGTCTGCATGTTTATACCGGTCTGACCTAAAATATTTCCTTCAAAATGACTGGTCGTACCTAAAGTAACTGCACCAGCTGTCTGCCAGAAAATATTTTTTGCCAATGCACCACCTGCCAATGTAATCCGAACTGCAGAACTCATCTTAAGTGTCCCGGCAACCTGGAATATCCAAACATCAGTCGGGCTACCTGAGATAGTAACATCAGTAGGGATGATAACAGAAGTGGTGAATTTATAAAGACCAGCTGTAAGTGTTTTACCTCCAATATTTCCAGCTCCTAAATTCATGAAATTTGGGTTTGAACGTCCTGCTGCATCGGTATAGGCAGTTTGCATATCACCAACGGCAGAAGTCAACCTGGTAGCGTTAGTTACCCGGCAAGGAAGTGGACCGGCAGCATCAACTGAATAAATAGTTCCTGTAACTTCAGAACATTTTAAAAGAATCGCAGAACCAGAGATAGGACTTGAGCCAATATCACCCGTTACGGCAGATTTATAAACATCAGTAATTCCTGTTTTTGATAAAATCACAAATTCGCCCGCAACCCCCAAATTTACTCCGTTCAACGCTGCGCCTTTTGTCTCAAGCGATGCCGATTTTTCGACTAAAGCACCTGAGGCTAACGCAGCGGTATTTCCTGACACATCAGAAGATCCACTTGCGAGATCTTTACTACATCCTGACATTAAAACAACTAATAGCATTGCCGAGGTTGGCAAAACGTTTTTGAATTTCATTGATTTTAATATTAAATTGTGACTTCATTGTCACGAAGCAAAGGTGAGCTCTTTATTCTATCAAAAGTTATATAAGTTTGAAATTAAGTTACAATATTCTCACCTTTTATTTTACACACTTAGCTAAAAACAGAATACAAAAACCACACATATCACTGATTATGTGTAGCTTGATCCGTATTCTTTATAGTAAATCTTATTTACATTAAAAGTAAATATATTTTACCATCACTATTTTACAAAGACTATACAATTACGACGTCACAGTTAAAACAGTTTGGGAGATCAACACAAAATCAAACTTGATATTCTGAAAATGACGAGACGGTCCTTTTGTGATTCACCCTATAAATTGGTCCATACGACTTCTATTATTAGATGATATCTCATTCGGAATAAGAAATCACCCATTGGCATTTTTCCTCCTTTTTTTAATCATTGCCATTTTTGTAATATTGCACAGTAGAACAATAAAATCAATATTCAATCAAAACCAATTAAAACACTATCTTTATGATGGCGTTTGGTACCGTTGTAAAGGTAACGCCATGCCGTTTTTCCAAAATTGCATGGTTCTTGTGGAAGGATACTAAAAATAATATCAAAGTAATGAGAAAGAAATCTGGAATTGTTATGCTTTTTATGCTTTTGCTTTCGATGGGTCCGTTTATCTCCCTGGGGCAAATACCTCCGCAGATTGTATCAGGACTAAAAGCAGGTGATGCCAAAGTAGTCGCATCTCACTTTAACGAGAATATAGAGTTGGTAGTTGTTGACCGTGAACTGGTTTGCTCTCAGGCTCAGGGAGAACAAATTTTAAAAGATTTTTTTGCCCGTAATAAGCCAATAGATTTTAAGATCACTCATCAGGGAAGCGATGACTCATCCTATGCGATTGGAAAAATGCAAACTGTCAATGGTAATTTCAGAGTTTACTTTCTCCTTCGCTCAAAGGGGGGAAAGGCTCAAATTGTTCAACTTAAGATTGACAAAGATTAGTTTTCAAACGGTAATTTTCGCTTGATGTCAATATGGACAACTTATAAACAACAGATAATTAATCGTGCCGAAGCTATCGGTCAAAAGGCGAGATTAATAAAACTTCCTTTTTTTGATGGGGAACCGCTCTATGATGTTGCCGTATTTTTCTGGAAGAGTATGGTTGATGGTGCAATCTCCACCAGAGCCTCTGCAATAGCTTTCAATTTTATTTTGGCCGTTTTCCCGGCAATCATCTTTCTCTTCACGCTGATTCCTTTTATTCCGATCGACAATTTTCAGCAGGAACTATTTAAATTACTGCAAAGTATTCTCCCACAAAATGCGTTTGCTGCTATTCAGGTAACAATTGAAGATATTTTAAAGACGAAACGCGGAGGATTTCTTTCGTTTGGTTTTCTTGCTGCATTTATATTTGCGACAAATGGAATTGTCTCTGTAATCGCTGCATTTAATGGAACGATTCATGCGATCGAAACAAGAACATGGATAAATCAGCGCTTTGTCGCTTTAATTCTGGCCATTATCTTAACACTTCTGATGACGATCAGTATAGCCCTTATCACTGTAAGTCAAACAATTATGAACTATATGGTTGAAAATGGTTATTTACAAAAAAATCTGACTTACTATCTACTTCCTGGCGGCAAATGGCTGGTTATATGTGCTTTAATCTTTTTCGCATATGCATTTCTTTTTTACCTGGCACCAGCTCGTAAAACAAAATTCAAGTTTATTTCAGCCGGAGGAACGCTGGCAACCATCCTTACAATCATTACAACAATCGTATTTTCATATTACATTAATAATTTCGGGAAATACAATATATTGTACGGATCAATCGGAACACTTGTCGTAGTAATGCTTTCATTCTATTTCAATGCATTTATCCTCTTAATCGGATTCGAATTAAATGTAAGCATATGGCGTTCAAGAAGAGATAATTCTGACAGCAACCCATTTGACGAATCAATTGATCAGTAGTTCCATCCTAATAATCCATTCAAAACGCACAGATTAAAAAGTTGAACTTAGTTACCTTGCGTAATCCAACAATCTGGATATTTATCTTTTAATTCTTCCAGTGCCTTCTTAGTCTGAACTAGGTTATCATATCTGATTGCTACCCTTAAAAATTCGGCATCACCAAGAATAGTCGCGTCTAAATTTTCAGCCCTCAGCTGGCTAACCAGCTTATTGGCAAGTTCTCTATCTTTGAATGAACCTACAATAAGATAAAACTTCATCCCATTTCCATCCCAGGAATCTGTCGATACATTTTCTTTATAAGGGCTATAACCTTGTGCTGGTTTTTGGTTTGAATAATCCCCTTTTTCCTGTTTGACAGGTTCACCTCTTAAAAATCCGGGAATATATAGTTCTGTTCTCCTGTTTTCCCGATGTTGAGTTGGGGTACAATTTTCGTTGCACTTATTAATCATTTGAGATTTGCCATATCCAACACCTGTAATCCGCATGTTGTTGATCCCTTTTGAAATAACGAAATCAATTGCCGCCTTGACCCTTAGCTGCGACAGTTTAAGATTGTATTTTTCCGTACCGCGGCTATCTGTATGCGCACTTAATTCAACTTTCATATCGGGATTTTCCTTCAATAGCAATACCAATTGATCAAGCTCTACTGCGGACTCAGGCAGAATATCCCATTTGTCGAAATCGTAATAAATATTGTGAAGAATGATCTTTTTATTGGTAATAAGATCCATCCAGATAGTATCCCTTGTTATTACGTTATTATCCATTTTACATGCCAACAGTGCTTTTGACTTTTCAGAATAACCGATCTTGGCGGCTGACACTTCGCAATCCTTTTCATTACAAGGGAAAGATGCAACTTTACCTGAAGCATCGGTAAGATAAGTCAGTTGATCACAAGCGACTATCCTGACGCCGGGAATGGGGTGCCGGTTGCCATTATCGAAAGCATATAACTCCCTGAATCTTTTTTGCAGCTTAATCCTTTTAAAATTGAATTTGTAGATATCATCGCTTCCTGTACCTGGCCGGTTCGATGTGAGGTAACCAAACTCAGCATCAGTTGGAATTGTCATTGCAAAATCATCTGACTGACCGTTGATCGGATTATCAAAATGAACGATCTCACTGTAATCCGATGGAAACCTGGTATAATACAAGTCAAATCCACCGTTCCCCGATCCGACTGTAGAGGAATAGATTAGAAATTGGCCATTTAAATGTTGATCTGTAATAAACGGGAACTCTTCTTTTTCAGCAGAATTTATCTTAGAACCAAGATTAACAGGGTTTTCCCATTTCCCATCTTTCCTTATTGAATAATAAAGATCTGTTTTCCCAAAACCTCCGGGTTTATCGCTCGAAAATACCAAAGTATCACCTGACGACGTTATTGCCGGATGTCCAACCGAATATTCTGTACTATTGAAAGGGAAATCGAGTACTTTTTCCCATCGGCCATTGATCCGTTTCGCGATTATGATCTTCAGTCTATTGATCTCCTTTTGGAAGGGCCTCAGTTTAGCTGTTTGATCGTCGTAATTCTGAGTCACGAAGAGTTCACCCGTTTTTGAACACCATGCTACGGGTCCATCATTATACCGGGAGGCAAATTCATCAATCACTTCACGTTTACCGATTACGTTACCCTGATTGTCAATTTTGGCTTTGTAAAGATCAAAGAACTCCTTTTTTTTCAGTTTGTTATCCGTCTTTTCGAAAAGCTTGTCATTATAACTTGTGAAATAAAGAGTATCCTGAACAACAGACGGTCCAAAATCACTATGGATCGAATTTGTTCTTATTTCGGAAATTTTCAATGCCGAACTATCAAAAATCCGGTTGTCTTTACTTTGTGGGTAAGCAATCGATGAATAAAGAGTTAATATCAGCAGACTTGAGCCAAGTATTACAGATGGTAATTTCATTGTTTCAGGGTATTAGACTTTGATTTCAATATTTCCGACTTTTTATTGTGATCTTTATTATTAAAAATATCGTGGAGAAATAATTATTCGTTTGGCAAAATTGAATTCATAGGATACCATGATCTCATGAACACCGTTTTGATAGTTTCGTAAATCGGTAGTGGTAAAGTCGTAAGCATAACCCAACCGTAAAGATTTATTAAAAATCCATTGTGCTATTGCCCCAAAAGCATCACCTGACCGGTACATTCCACCAATCCAGAATTTTTCGGCAAGCAAAAAGTTGGCGGACAGATCATACTCGAAAGGGCTCCCTTCAACTGCTTTTGTCATGAAACTTGGTTTAAACTTGATATTGTCAGATAAATCGAACATCATACCTCCAGCGAAAAAAAAGTGGCGTGCCTGCGATTTTGTCGAGAAATTGTTCACGTTCGACTGATAACTGTTCTCAAGTATCTTAGGTAATGAAAAGCTTAAATAATACTTGGGGGATGATAAGAAGAGTCCAAATCCAAAATTTGGCATGAGCTTGTTTTCTACCGCGGTCTGAAAAGGCAAGTCAATCTCATTATCGGATTGCACATACTCAGGTAGGTTATTGCTATAATTTGTAAATCCCCCCTTTACGCCGAACCGTAAAGATGTGTTATCTGACAGCAAGATTTGATAAGAATAGTCGACATTTACCAAAAGCGTCTTTTCCAAACCTACTTTGTCAAGTATAATATTAAAACCAATACCAACGTTTTGAGATCTTAAAGGTGTCTGGAAAGAAAATGTCTGGGTTGTCGGATGACCATTTAAACCAACCCATTGATGACGGGATAACACGGTAACACCCATCGTTTGCCAGTAACCGACATATGCCGGGTTAATCGTCTGGAGGTTGAAAATATATTGAGTATACATAGGATCCTGCTGCCCTTTGGACAAGAGAGCTCCCAGTATCATCAGGGATAACAGTATTGCTCTTTTTAGAATTTTCATAGTATCTTATCTATTTCTGGTTGTTGGCTTTAAAGCAAGCAGTATGAACGGCTCACTTTATTTGCTTAATTATTTATTTAAGAATAAAAATCCGGTCAATACTTTGGAGCTATTTAATTTAAGGACATAGTAGTAAGTCCCGACTGGTAATTCGGCATTTCCGACAGTCAATTTGTTATCCGATCGTCCCGTCCACCAGGCATCCGAAAGATTACCCCAAAAATCAACATCGCCGTAATGGTCCTTTTTGAAAACCAGGTTCCCCCAGCGGTTATATATTTCAATTATCGGATTCTCATAATTATATAAACATCTGATCTTAAATAAGTCGTGAACACCATCCCCATTAGGGGAGAACGAGTTAGGGACAAAAACAGCGCAGTTTTCATCTTTTACCACCGTTATTGTCACTATTGCTGTAGAACAGAGTGAAGGAGTTCCATTATCACAAATCCGGTAGGTAAACGAATCGGTTCCCCGGAAATCAAGGACTGGCTGATAAGTAAAATCACCATTTGAAAAGAGTACCAGTGAACCATGTAAAGAGGACTGCACCGGATTAGTATCTAAAGTTATGGGATCCCCATCAACATCATAATCGTTACCTATTACTGACTCATCAAGCCTTTGACTCTCTTTGGTCTGAAAGTTATCAGCAACAGCGACCGGTGGATCATTAACCGGATTTATTGTAAGTGTTACAGTAGCTGATGAACAATCGCCATTTGCATCACATAGCTTATATGAGAATACATCAGGTCCGAAATAATTAGCGGCTGGGGTAGCGATAAAGGTGCCATCAGGATTCATCACTACGGTGCTATGAACTGCACCCCCATTTGTTCCCACTAAGCTCCAGACATTTCCGCCATCTGCACTGGGCGTATCATTGAGAGAAACATTTCCGGATAAGGGGATGTCTTCCAATGTAGTGAAGGCATCGTCGTTGGCTTTTGGTATGCGCACCGCTGTCACCGTGATAATAATCGTTGTGCTGTTGGAAGTGGCACCACTATTATCCTGAACTGTATAATTTATCGGAGTGGTGGTTCCGCTGAAGTTAAATACTGGCGTAAAGGTAACTGAACCTAAGGCATTAACTGAATATATCCCCTCACCAGCTACAGTCAACGAGTTTTGGATGCCATCAATTACCGGATTCAAATCAACAGTATTGGATGCGATGGATCCATCCTCATCTATGTCATTACTGGTAATATTAAAGGTAACCGGTGTATTTTCGGGAGTACTTGCTATGTCTGCCTTAGCGACCGGTATAACATTGGCATGAAATGCCTGTGCAACGCGTGAACAAATACAGTTGCTACTTTTCGAAATTACTGCAACCAGATTACCGGCAGGACTACATCCATCCGCTTTAAAAGTATGGTTTGCCTTAAACGTGCCACCAATAGGCAAAGTCGTTGCGCTGGTGTAGGTTGAGAGGACATTGCCAATTGGATTACCTGCTCCATCAGCACAGTAGAAATCAACAATTAGCGGATTTGTAGTGATAAGACCAGCTGAGCCGGTATTACTTATAGTAAAATCAATGTTATAAGTAACCGGAACGCCAAGGCTTGCGGGTGTCACCTTACCAGTTAACGAAGTAAAAGAGAGCGTTGGTCTGTCAATTTTCAGGTTAACACTGCCGGTACCTGTTACAACACCTATAGATGCACACACACCACCGGGTGCAGTGGGACAAACTACGCCAGTTACGATATCCTCGGTCCGGAGAAGTACCGTGCTAAGATCGCATGATGCTAAACTGTTATCCCGCACGTCAATACTGAATTGCATCGCATTCCCAGCTTCAATACCTGCAGGTATGCTGTATAACAGTAATACTCCATTATTGGATTGGGTGGAACTGCTGATAAAACCGGGACAAATCGATGATGAGCAAGAGAACGAATTGGGAACAAGATCCAACCCAATGGGTAATTCAATTTGGAGTGTCCCGGTAGAGCCGGTTTTACCTCCGATAATCATACTTGTCACATTTATTCTAGCTGCGTTACCGCAGTTAGTGAGGTCAGAAGAAGTAATTGTATTAACAGTTGTGTAAGGTTGATTTACACCCGTAATCGCGATAGCTGGTCCCTGTAACGAGATTAGGCTGCCAATAGCTGCTGTGCCTGACGGGTTGAGGGCTGAACTTCCAAGGGTAAAGTTGGTATTAGCCACAAAATCGCAGTTTGTGGTAGTTTGAAACCTGACTCCAATCTGCCGTTCGTTTATTGAACTTGCATTTAAGGTACCTGGCAAACCAGTAGCCAATGGGTATGATGGATGTTCAGTAAGATTGTAAGTATAAGTATTGCCGGATATGCCTGGAATCAATGAAGACCAGTTATTTGCACCAAGCGGATATTCAGCTTCAAAACTACCAGCCACCGGAATCAATCCCGCAGGAAACTTTATCGTGAAAGTATTATTGACCGTGTTGCCAGCCTGTGAGCTGTTCACAGCATACTTAAAACTGGCTGGCACACATAAATCGATGGAACCCAAGGGAACCGAGACCGGAATAATTTCAACTGCCGAAATTACCGGAGCAAATTTAAGCCACAATGAATTCACTCCACAGGTACTTGTATTAGGATTAACTGGAAAACCGACACTGCTCCAACCAGCAAGCACCTTTAAACTATCCTTTGTCGAAGACGTGTAATTAAAGGAAATACGGTAATCGGCACTCGATCCGGAAGCAATGCCAGCGGAATTTAGCTTATACCAGTTGCCCCCCGGATAAGGTAAGGAAGTAATCACTGAATTTGTCGCCATATCTGTTACCTGCGACACATTAATTCCGGTTTTATCTGGAATACCTATCCATGTGTATGGAACCGAGGAAGTGCTTGTTGAAGATAAACGAACCGTCCAACTTTCAGTAGGCGAAGCGGCCTGGATAATACCTGTTTGATCGCTTAACAGGATATCTGGTTTAGATATCATCGAGTATAATATCGGATCACTATGACCTGTCGACCCTTCAAGGATAACAGAATTCTCAACTGGTGCAGTTTTACCTGCATAAGCATAGTAAAAATCTTTAATATAAGTCTTAACATTAATACTATCAACTGGTTGTACAGCACAGGTTGGTCTCACTTCAACAGCCACAAATCCACCATAGTTATTAGCAACAGTGATTGGTAAATTATTCCACGTTCCCGGATTAACAAAGGTGTAAATACGACCATTAATATTAGTTGGGATCATCGTGATAGAAGTGAGTCGCTGAGCATCTTTGAATTTAGCCGAAACAAACTCATACCCTTCCGGGAGATTCAACACAATCGAATCTATATAAAATGCAGGACGATATTCGTTTTGAAACAATGAACCAGCAGTATTAAACCTTCTGGCCAAATAATAGGTATCGGTTCCGCCCAATATGCCAGAACTATAACCTTTCGTAATGAAGGGATCAGTTCTGTTTTCTAAAATTGTACCAACCAGAAACATTTCAGGAACAACAAAATTACATTCATCTCTTCCCCCTGCACTTTTAAGGTTATAAAAGGCCCAACGATTGCCTGATTGCAAATCATACGTTGCTAAACCATCATTGGTTGAAACAACATATTTGGACAAAGTGTATATACTGTCTCCTGCAAGTAGTCCACCGATGGGAAGTAAGGACGTGATATCCCAGTCAATTTGTTGCATTGTAGTTGTTGAGCTCACCTGAGACGCGGTATTCAAGGTCCCGGTTTTCACTAAAACTCCTCCCCGGTATATATTTACAGTAGCAATAAGCGGGGTAAGCTTATTTAGACCAGTAGGTTCAAGGGTTGTTTTATCCAATTTCAATTCCAGATGAAGATTGGATGCATTGTTATTTTGTTTTGCAGTTCCCACAATCTGTATCGTATCCAGGTAAAGTGCTTTAGACAAATCATAGGCACTTATAGCTGTAGCATTTTGACGCGTGTTAAGAGTTGCGTCCTTCCAACCTAGTGACCCATCAGTTCTGCTGACGATTGGAATAGATGTGGTTGGACCAACAGTACAATCATTTAAGCAGAAAGCCAAAGATGAAACAGTTGCACAAACCAAATCGCCCTGACATTTACAGGGTGTGGTAATGTCCTGAATTTTCTCGAGCGTATACTTAAAGTCTTTTAAACCTCCGCCAGAAGTACAATTATAGACCAGATCAATATTAAATGAACGAAGCAAATTGCTGGCAGATGTATAGATAATTGTATCACTAACCTGATTATAAGTGACTGGAGTTGTATCATAGGTAGGACTCCCGGTACCAGAAACGGTAACCCCTTGAGGTAATATTACTTTCCATCGATAACGGGTATTCGGGCCATCATAATAAGAACTATTCGTGTAATACCCCGTTTTTAAACTGATCCTAAATGGCACATTGTTCTTAATATTTGCCGGGACATAAGCTGTTCCCAAGAAGCGTTCCTCAAGAACTTCATTCGCATTAATTAATGGGATATCACTATTTAATCTATTAGCAGTAATAATTGCCATATCGCACATAGTATGATACTGCATAGTTGCCGACAAACCCCAGAGACTTTTACTCGAATTACAGGCAATCGCACAATTAAATTTCAGTGTTACTGTAAATTTAATTGACTGACCACCAGGAAGGTCATCAAAAAACCCGTCGCCATCCAAATCATCCAATCCACCTGGGCCATCAGGATCGGAAGTAAATAAATTTTTGAGATTAACTGTCATAATCCCATTTGAAATGGTAAATGGCACAGAAACAGATCCAACCCTAACATTACTTAATGTAAATAACGACATATCCATTGGATCAAGAGAAGCCCCGTCGCCATTTTGTCCCTGCAATAGTACAATGTCATACATTGCAGCAACCTTTTGATCACCACCACCACCATTAGTAAGTGTAAGCGAATAATCGAAAGGGGTGCATTTATCCACAAAACCAATATTTGTTCTGGAAATCTTTGTATAAGCCGGCACACCAATAGCCGAAGAAATAATGCCCTGTCCACCTGAAGTCTGGCACCATTTATTGGGGGTAGAGTTGCATCCCCAACCAGCTAAATAGGAAGTAGGTTTCGAATTGCATTGTTTAACCTTAAATGTTTCCTTAAATACCAGGTTTTCACCATTACATAACAAAGCATCGGAAGTAAGAGCAGCTCCTTGAACGGTAAAAAATAAAGTGTCACCTTTGACCGAAGTGGATGGAATTAGGATTCCACCCAGCGTTAAGGATTGGAATTCAAGACCAGCGTCCGGATAGACGATGTAAAAATGAACCTGGTCGGTACACCCATTTCCTCCATTTGTGATTGTAAAATTACGGGAATAGATACCACCAGGTACGATGTTAGTAAGAGCGGCAGGCTGAATAAATGATATAGATGGGAAATTGACATTATATGCATTAAAAGTAGGGTCAATATCCCTTGTGATACCGGCTGTCCCTTTTATTGAAATCATATCTTTAAAGACACCACCTTCAATCACATAATTACGTGATATACAATTGGCCTGCCGTTGTAAAGTAAAAGTAATATTTTGACCAACGGTAAGATTTGCAGGTGTAATCAGGAATCTTGGAGCCTCCGGAGGTCCCCCAGCTTCAACAATATTTAATGTGGATGTTCCGCCTGTCTTTGTTATAGACCCTGGAATGTATGTAATACCAGGTGGAAAGGATATGAATACAGTGTCATTAGCCGTCGCATTGGCACCCACATCCACCCGAACGGTTAGCAATGACGAGTTAAGGCAGGAGGTCAAATTTTGTGAGGATGCAGGATAATGAATAACGAACTGAGCCCTACCAATAAAACCCAGACATATTAAAATCCAAAACAGAATTGCCTTCCTTTTGAACGATTTGCGTAGTAAAGTCATACCTTATTGTTATTAGAATTGGATAGTCGCATTATGGTTATAAAACAAATTGAACGAGAACCAGACCACTAAGGTTTCATTTTCATCATAAAGAATCTTAATCAAAATTCATCTCAATTACATTCTACTGTTAATCACTTGTTTATTGACTTTAATTTTTTTGAAAAATATTAAAATTTTCGCAAGCTATTAAACAAGACAGAACGATATACTTAAAAATTTCTTTATTCGATGCATCGACTCCCTGCAA
>Ga0302296_1002453_pt1 | contig 12504 bp, 6 predicted proteins | sample III_Fen_N3_1_FD_194546 | JGI IMG/M metagenome (GOLD analysis project Ga0302296, IMG submission 194546) | Peat permafrost microbial communities from Stordalen Mire near Abisko, Sweden - III_Fen_N3_1 | ecosystem: Environmental > Terrestrial > Soil > Wetlands > Permafrost | place: Sweden: Abisko... | reverse complement strand
AAAGTATGAAGGATACCACGGTGTTCAGCACCTCCTTTTTCTACCCACCTGAGAAACAGACTTCCCAGGTACAAACCGACCCGATCCCCCCAGAAAGTAAGGAAGCAATCTTAGGGGCAGCAGCTGTATTTACCGAAGCACACTATATGCCGAATCCGGTGGTAGACAACCTGAAAATAGACTATAAACTTTCCCGGAAAGCCAAAGTCTGGTTTACGATTCATAATAATATCGGGATACAACTACTTGCAACATCACCACAAAACGGTGTTGAAGGTTACTCAAATACCACACTGAATATGAGTAGTCTGAATACCGGAGTGTATTCACTTTATGTGCATGTCGACGATATGGTGATGAGGATGAATGTAGTAAAACAATAAGCTGCATAGAAATTACATAGAAAAGCAATAAGCATTAAATATTTTACAATAAAAATTTTAATTGTTTAAAGTTTAAAATAAAATTGTTTTGTCAATAATTAAATTATTTTTAAAATTTATTAAAATTTCATTATTCAGACCCCCAATAAAAATAAGTTCAGAATGAAAAATATAATTACATTTTTGTTATTGATATTGATAACCCACATTTGCGATGCACAAATTAACATTTTACCTAAGATAGGTGCTTCTCCCGAAGTAGCGATGCTGGATAAATTTAAGAGCATTAATATAAGTCCTTATACCGGTGTACCAAACCTTAGCATTCCATTATATAGTATTAAGGTTGATGGAGTTGAAATTCCTGTTGTGTTGAGTTATAACTCATCGGGCATTCATGTAGGGGAAGAAGCTACCTGGGTGGGTTTAGGTTGGAATTTATCCGTTGGAGGAAATATTACTCAAACACCAATAGGTGAATCTGACCAAACTGATTTTCTAACAACTGCTGAATATGATAAATTGATTAACAATGCCTCGTCTGGTTTTAATTCATTTTCAGGTAGATCTGAAATAGGATATGTTTGGCAACAATGTGTTGAGTCATATCCAGGAGATGATTCATACGGTGTTTTTAATAATTTAAAAATCTTAGAACTAGGAAAACCAGACAATTATTCTTATGCTATCCCTGGAGGTTCAGGTAAATTTTACCTTGATCCAAAAACGAAACTGCCTGTTTTATTTGGTAGTAAAAAAGAACATACTTTTATTACAAAAGCAACATCACCATTAAACCAATGGATAATCAATGATTTGAATGGCACAAAATATGTATTTAATCAAAGTGATTTAGAATATGCGGATATTTTTCCGCGCAAAAGTTCATTTGGAAATAATTGGTTAGGAAGTCAAACCTGGTGGCTGAGCAACATGCTGCTTTCTTCGGGTAAACAAATTAATTTTACTTATACCGATGACAATTCATATACAAGTTCTCAATCACAAACTTATAACAGGAATTATCTGGTATCCGATATTAATTATTCGACTAATACTTCTAATTCACAAGTAATCAATTACTCAAAGAAACTCTCTTTAATTGATACCGATAATGAACAGATTGTATTTGAATTATCAACAACAAAGGCTGAAAGATATGATTTAAAGGAAGGGGTAACAAATGGAATCCCTAAAAGATTAAACGCAATTCATATTTGGGATAAGATTCAGCACAAAAAGATTAAAATGTTTAAATTTAACTATGATTATTTCAATGGGATTTGCCCAAATGGAGTCCTAAGTTATGATTGTGCGCGACTCAAATTGATATCAATAAAGGAAATTGGTTATACTTCCTCCGGGGCAGAAGATTTGAGTAAACCACCTTACCAATTTCAATATAACGAGACGAATCCTTTACCCTCTAAGCAGTCTTATGCAGTAGATTTTTGGGGTTACTATAACGGTCAGGTTTCTAATACAGGGGTACTTCCAAAATTACCAGAAGCTGTTGTATTAGGATTAATTTCCAACAATAATTATCCATTGGAAGTAGTCAGTGATTTTTACAATAAGGGTAATGCCAATCGCGGAATGGACCCAACATATGCTACTTCCGGACTGATTAATAAAATCACCTATCCTTCTGGAGGATATTTACAACTTAACTACGAACCTAACGAATTTTCAAATTATCCGATATTTTCAGCTGCTGATATAAATCGTACTCAAGGAATCAACTTATACAAATATATAGAGGTTCATGATTATAAAACTTGTGGAATTGAAGGAGAGGCTATAAAAACAAGTGATATTTTTTATCCCAGAAAAGATGGAACTTTAATATTAATTAATTTCAAATGTGCGTTTAATATAATATTTGCTTCAGCTCCAGATTTTAATGCAGCTCATGAAAATAGTAAATATGGAAAAGCGTATATAAGTTTAAAAAGAATTGATGCAAGCGGTAACAATACCGTTGTTGAAACATGGAAAGTTCTTAATTATACTACTTTTGCAATTGGACACCCAGATACTTTAAATGTTAGTAAAATCACGTATAAATTTAGTCCTACTGATAAATATTATTTTGAATGTTCGCTTGGAGCAGACGTACCTTGCCACAATGGCATGCCTGGAAATGGCAGTGTAAGTGTCAGTTGTTCCGTATTTGACCCGAATGTAACAATACCTTCCTATAAATCGGTCGGGGGAGGGGTTCGGATTGCATCCCAGGAAACATATAATCCAGATAAAACATTAGCTCTTAAAAGAAATTATAGCTATGTAAACACTGATGGAACTACATCGGGAAAGTTAATGTCACCACTTAGATTTTATTCTTTTAATCCTGTGATTAATAAATCAGAGGGTCAACCTTATACTATATTTGAAGGTGCTTATACATTTGCCATCTCATCAAATAGTTATACACCATTGTCTTCTGATGCCAACGGAGCAATGGTTGGGTATAGCAGGGTGGAAGTATCGGATGTTGATTTTCTAAAGAATACCAATGGTAAAACTATTTATTATTATAGAAATACACCTTCAACTCCGGGGAAAGCCGAGTTAGGAACTCCTGATCTCCCTTATGAAGACAATGGTCTGGAAGATAGTATTCAAACAAGAAACAGTAAAAATGAGTTAGTCATGAAAACGATCAATACCTATGGTTCAATTGAGAATAAGTATGCTTATGGAGTTACTGTATTAGATAAATATATCGGACCGGACATATGTAATTCAGGAAATTATTATAAATTTTATAACCGATGGAATGTAAGTTATTACCCTTTGCAAACCCGCTGGTATACACTTACCAATTCAACGGAATACCTTTATTCTCCATCCGGATCTCCTGTCTTAACTCAAAAACAAATGAGTTATAACGGTCTCGGTCAGTCCATATCCGAATCCAATGTAAGAAGTGATGGTGTTAAAATTACCACAAATTCAGTCTATCCAAATGATGTCGCCAATCCAAATACATTGGTGCAAAGTATGAAAACTAAAAACCTGTACGATTTACTTTTAAACCAAAAGCAACTAAAAAATGACAACTCCGAAATATGGAACAAAGAATGGGTATACAATCCAACCGGTAGTACCAATATTAAGGTCACAACTTTTAACCAATCAAATTTTGGGGGCATTCCTTACACGGTGATTAGTGATGTGTTATACGATGCTAAGGACAATGTGATCCAGGCAAAATCTAATGAGATTTTCACTACTTATATCTGGAGTTATAATTACGAATACCCAATAGCAGAAATTAAAAATGCAACGTATGCAGATGTGAAAAAAGCATTGGGATATGATGACACTCAAATAGCAAGTCTTGCCACCAATAGCGCTCCTGCTGTGTCTTCCATCAGGAATCTGCTGACAACCTACTTTAAGAATCTGCCGGTGTTAATTACGACCTACACTTATAATCCTATGATTGGAATGTCAACAGAAACAAATCCAAATGGAGTCGTTACTTACTATAATTACGATTCGTTTAATTTATTAAAGAATATCAGGGACAACACATCCAATTTGATTAAGACTTTTGATTATCATTATAAACAATAAGCACTTACAAATTTTACATAATAAGCTATGTATAAATCAAGAATACAAATGAAAAGGTTTAGAGTTATATTATCTTGCAAATTGACAAAATGGTTATTTGGGGTGCTAATCATTGTGACAGCACAACAGACGTTATCAGCACAGGGAATTATCATATTGGAACAACCTACTCCGTCAACAAGTGTAATTGTAACCGCCACTCAGCAAGTGATTTTAAAAACAGGTTTCCATGCGGTGGGATCGTCGGGTAATTTCGATGCTAAAATCGGTGCTTACAACAGTATTTCCCCGCTTATTCCTGTTGCAGTAGGTAGCATTAATATACCGGCAGCACCTACATCGGGTCAAAACTATATTTCAACTTCAATCTACTTATTACCTCAGGATAACTCTCCGGTCATAAACACCATCCAGTACTTAGATGGACTGGACCGACCAACGCAGACAGTCCAAAAGGGGGTAACACCCACCGGAAGCGATTTGATATCATGGAAAGAATATGATGGATTTGGACGTGAATGGATGAACCATTTGCCAACTAATGTTGGAGGAAATTTCGGGCAATATGTAGATGCATCTATTTTGAACGGTACAGCAAATAGTTTATATAATTCTGATTCCCGACCTTTTGTTGAAACACTTTTGGAAACTTCACCATTAAACCGTGAGCTTGGACAAAAAGGTGCAGGAGCGGACTGGGATCTGCATCCAACAACGGTAGACTATCAAAACAACGATGGTTCAATTGCGAACTTTTTTGCAAGCAATGGCTACCAGTTAGTAAAGGGGGTTAATTATGCGACCAACACTTTGTATAAAACTATTACCACCGACGAAGATGTTAAAACTGCGACTGTCTACAAAGATAAACAGGGTCGGATAATCATGAAACAAAGCAGTACAGATGTACAAACCTATTACGTGTATAACGATCTGGATCAGCTTTGTTATGTAATTCCACCTAGAGCTGTGAATGAACTAACTTCGGACTTAAGTGATGAAAATATAACTTTAAAACAATATTGTTACCTGTATAAATACGATGAACGTGGAAATTGTATATATAAACGTTTGCCGGGATGCGATCCGGTGAATATGGTATATGATAAAGCCAACAGGTTAATATTGACTCAGGATGGCAACCAGCATGCAATTGATGCAGTTAAAAAGCCCAAAGAACAGTGGACTGTTACAAAATATGATGCATTGGGAAGAGTTCTTTACACCGGTTTAATTAACCGTTCGATCATTCAATCGGAGAAAGACTTCATTCACAACAATGTCATTATTGAATCGGTGGGGACAACCAACCAACTTACTAATACAGGATATACCTGCAATTCTTTTGCAGGTGATATAATACCACTGGTTGTAAATTACTTCGACAATTATAATTTTATACCCAGTGGTGACAATCTGATTTACGACAAAAGTCAGGAACAAAACGGATATACTGCAAAGTGGTCTGATGGTACTGGTTTACCAACCGGAATGCGAACTTATATTCTTGATGGAACGGGTTCAAACTATCTTGTCTCAGTCATGTATTATGATGATAATGGAAATATTGTACAAACCCGTTCGACCAACCATCTGGGTGGATATGATCTGACGTATTCTCAATATGATTTTACAAATAAGGTAATTAAAACCCTTAAAAAGCATAAAATATCTACCTTGACGGAAATCACAGAGTTGTATACATATTCCTACGACCATGCGCAACGCCCATTAAGTACCAGTTATAGTCTGAATGGAGCTACTCCGGTAACGCTTGCTTCCAATAAGTATGACGAACTTGGACGTTTGACAGGTAAGTTTCGTCACAATGGATCAGATGCCGGGCAAATCATATATAATATACGTAATTGGGCAACTAAAATTAAAAGTGGCACTTTTGAAGAGAACCTGAGTTATAATAAGGATTTACCAACCGGTACTACGGCATGTTATAATGGGAATATCGCGTATAGTTCCTGGACATATAATGGTGTAACAAAAGGGTATTCATACGATTATGATGACTTGAACCGGCTAAATTCTGCAATATTTAAGCAGGGAACTTCATTACAGCCCAGTGGAAGTTTTGACGAAAGCTATACGTATGACAAAATGGGAAATATCCTCACCTTGCAACGTAAAAGTAACAACAAACTGGTGGATGACCTGACTCTGCATTATACCAATGGAGAAAAAAGCAACCAGATTGACTGGATAACTGATAAACAAAGCACACAGGGTCTTAATGATACAAAAGAGTATCAGGACATTTCAAAGGTTACATCGGGCGAGTTTGCATACGATGTCAACGGTAACATGACAAAAGATTTGGATCGTGATATATACACTATTAAATATAATGTATTAAATTTGCCGGATGTAATCCAGTTTAAGAATGGAAACCAAATCAAAAACCTGTATGATGCCGGCGGGCAAAAGTTAGGTACGGAATATTTTACATGGCGCCCCGGTACAAGTGCCCCGATAGTAAATGCAGGTGATTTATTGAATATTAGTTATTCACAAACATCTACCGACCAGAGTGGCACTGCGTATATCGGGAACATTGAATATAATACGCTGAATGGAAACGCTTCACTTACCACCTTAAGCCGCATTTACAACGACGAAGGGTATGTGGAGAATCCTGCCAATCCGCAGTATTATTATTTCCGTCACGACCACTTAGGCGATAACCGGGAGGTGTGGTGTGCCAATACCAATACAGTGGCTCAACGCACACAGTATTATCCCAGCGGTCTTCCGTGGGCATACGACCGGACTGTTGATCACCCGGACTTACAACACCGAAAGTATAACGGGAAAGAGTTTGTGGAGATGCATGGGTATGATACGTATGATATTGTTTGGAGGCAGTATTATCCGGCGATAGGACGTTTTCAAACGCAGGATCCGGAAGCTGAGAATGACTATAACTTGAGTCCCTATACCATGTGTGGAAATAACATGGTTTTAAATACTGACCCAGATGGAAGACTTTTTGGGGTAGATAATTTAGTTGGGGCTGTGATAGGTGCAGGTATAGAATTAGGAACCCAAGTGATTACTAATGCAATCACTCATAGTGATAAAAAAATATCGTGGGGCAAAGTAGGGGTTGCTGCTGCAGAAGGATTTGTAACTGATGGTGCGAGTAATATCACGAAGGCTGTAGTACAAGTAGGTGCTGCTGTACTAAATAGTTATATTGATAATCATGATAAAGGTTTCAAAGCTATCGCTAAAGATGCTGTAGTAAACCTTGGTGTGGGTAAATTGGTTGGTAGTGGATCTAAATTGGTTAAAGGAGTTGAAAGTAAAGCTTTAAATAAAGTTGCAGATAAATTAGTTCCAAGTAAATCTCAAATTGTAAAACAAATAAGAGGTAGTTCTCTAAATACAAAAGAAGCAACAGCAATGGCGAAAACTGTTCAAAAGAGGATCACTAATGTAGCAAAACAAGTCAAAGAACTACCCAATAAAGTCTTAAAAAATTCAGTAAAGGAAGCTGCTAATGCTGAAGCTCATAAAAATAGTCCAAATAAAGAATATGTAGGGCCACTGTAATAAGTCTGTTACGCTGGGGAATAAAACAGAAAAAGGATTTCGCAATTATTCGGTAATGGATATAGAATCCGTAGTTCTACGTAAAGAATTAAAGGATATTCCATCTAAAAAAAAAAATTCAAAACAACATGGAAGCAACTGCATTTCAATTCTGCTTTCATACCCGAAATAATCAACACGATACGGGGGCAAATCAAACATAAAGTATTTGCCTTTGCAAGATGCTTATGGATGAAATTAGTCCGAATTAAGAATTATGAGATGAAAATACGTCAAAAAAGCATTCTAATTGGTGTCTTACAACCAATTTTATTATACAAATAAAAAAATACAAGTATATTAAAAATAAAGAAGTCAATTTCAATTCTTTCGGTTCTTTAAATCTATATTAATCACAAATCGAAAGTCTGAATCTTAACAGAAAGAGACTCTATACAGGTGATTTACATAACCATTAATAAAATAAGTTCATGAAGAAGAGAATCGAAGAAAAGACAAAAAAAAATTTGACAATCTTAAAAATAATTATATATATTTGGCTCATGTATATATGTTATCTTTTTATACGTTCTTTTGCTGAAGTCCAACTTTTAAAACATTATGGTATTTGCAAAAAAGGTATAATAACAGATGTTCGATTAACGAATCGTTATGCTAATCCAAGTTTTATGTATAGGTTTGAATATAAGGGAGAAACATATAAATGGCCTGCTTTGACCGATGATGAAAAGCAAATAGGAGACAGTATTTGCATTGTATTTCTTGAGTCATATCCAAGTATTCAAAGACCTTTAAACTATTTTGATTATGGTGATACAAAATGTAATTGCAAATAGAGTTAAATAAAATAAATTAAGGAATTTAAAGACTGATGAAAACACCCATTATATTTTTGGAAGATATTATCCAGATAAAAAATTTAAAAAAATTCAACATGAAAATAGCTGCAAGTATTTTAGTCTTATTTATGAGTCTGACTGTTTTTGCCCAGAGTAACCCTAAAACAGTATACCAAGTAATGGTCCTATCCGGATTAAAAGATCAGCTTTCGAGACTCGATATTACGATTGCTTCGAAAATAGAATAGAGAAAAAGCACTTTCTCTACACCGGAACAATTTGAGCAGTTTAAAACGATTATGACTACCGGTCTGAATTCAAAAAATGCATCAACATACTTTGCAGAATATCTTGAAAAAAACTCTAATGAAGACAGTATGAAACAGGTCGTAAAGTTTTTTGATAATCCTTTTATGCAGGAATTCAACCGGATAGAAAAAGAGGCAGCCTCTTCTGAAAAACAAAAGGAAATGGCTACTTATTTTCAGTCTTTGAAAAACACTCCGCCTGAACAAGTTCGGGTACAGCAGTTGGTTACTCTTAATCAGGAAATGAGATCCTCAGAACTAACAGCTAAATTAGTTAAGAACCTGATTTTATCAATGATAAAAGGTGCTAATTATAACCAGCCCAAGGATAAACAAATATCGGACGAAGAAATAAAAAGTAAACTTGCTACATCGCTACCTTCTAATTTTGAACAACAGATGACGAATCAGATTATCGCCTATGCACTATTTACCTACAAGGATGTACCTGACGAAAAGCTAAACCTGTATATTGAAGTTTGGAAAACTCCCACAGGGAAATATGGACTCGATCAATTGTTGAATGCATTAGATTATTCTTTCTCTAAAATGTCTGAAGTAGCAGGCAGCTCGTTTTCATTACTGAATAAGAGTAAGTAATAAATAACTTAATCCAGTCAGTTCAGTATCAGCTTTACCTGTTAGAATCCAGTCTTAGGGATATGTCCTTCATTATTGAGAAAATTGTAATGTATGTGGCTGGGATTTATAGATTCCAGCCTGTTGTATTTATAAGCCTCTGTGATCTTTCTAAAATAAAGATTTAGAAAGCAATATTCACATAATTCAATATAATGTATTAAATTTGCCGGATAAAATACATATTACAGCAGGACATAAAAATCACTTACGATGCCGGCGGGCAGAAACTACGGGTAGTGAACTATTCGTCGAATCAAATTCTGGATATTCCGATGGGAACAATCACTCCCTTGTCATCCGCTCCTTCGGATTATACGGTGCTGACTACGGATTATGTGGGCAATATGATTTATGAAAACGGGGCATTGAAAGAGATATTGTTGCCTGAAGGGTATTACCAGAATGGTACGTTTTATTATTACCTGAAAGATCATCTGGGTGATAACAGGGTGACAATTAACAGCAGTGGAACAGTGGTAGAAAAAAGCCATTATTACCCAAGTGGCACACGCTTCTTTACCGAAAGCACCAGTAATACATTAAAACCATTGCCTTACCGCTACAATGGCAAAGAGCTGGAAGCCATGAATGGGCTGAACCAAATGGATTATGGGGCAAGAAGAAGATTTGCTGGATTACCTATATGGACAAGTGTCGATCCACTAGCGGAGAAGTATTACTCGATTAGTCCGTATGCATATTGTGCGGGGAATCCTATAAATAGATTTGATCCAGACGGTATGGATTGGTATACATCAACTGATGGTAAAACAACCTATTGGCAAGAAGGAAATAAAAAAGTTGATGGTTATACAAATAGTGAGACTTACACACAACATGTTGATGATCATACTTCTATTACTTACACACAGAATGATGCAACGTCTATAACATTTACAGGAATTGACAAAAGTGACTACGTGTCGCAAACAGGAAAGACAGGTTGTAAAGTTGCTTCGGATAAGATGCTTGCAAACGATGGCGTTAACTCAAACGGGAAAAAAATAGATGTAGTTAATGCCGATGCAAATGGAGTAGCAACAACTCCTACAAAGAGTGCTAATAAGGGAATTAAAGCTGTCGATAATGCTTTAGAAAATGGAAAACCCATTGAAGTCGGCGTTGATTATTCTCCAGAGCAATTACATAACAAAAAACCAAACGGTGATGGAATGACAGATCATTTTGTTGTAGTATCAAGTAAAACTGAAACGTTAGATAATGGACAAGTAACCTCAACAAATTATAATTTCTTTGATCCAAGACAGAAAGCATATGGAACTAATTCATTAAATATATTAACAAGGCAAAATGATATGTTGAAAGGAGCGTTTCATGGCACTAGAATAATACCTTATACAGTAACCACCGTAAGAACAAGCAGCCGATGAAAACAAAAATATTATTTATTATCCTATGTGCATTTACATTTATTTGTAAAGCACAAAATAAAGACTTTAGTCAATTTATAAATAATTTTGGCACTGTCGAACTCCCTGTTTTAGGTTCGGAATATGATAAATGGAATATGATTTTAAATCAAAGCTTTGATAAGGTTCAAGGTAGGATGCCTAAATCTATTCCAGAAAAATATGTAACGACATTTATTTGTACTGGAGGTTTCTGCAATCCCAATAGAGGATATTACAGATATGATTATTGCGTAAAAATTTCTATAAGCACTAACTTTTATACTGTATTAATAAGTGAGCTTAAAGATGAAGGGGATTCTGACTGGGATTTTGATTTAGCAGAAACTTTGCTTATTACTTACACAAAATCAGGTAAAATGCTTTCACGCAAATCATTATCAAAAGATAACGGAGAACGATGGCAAAGTAGCATCTCTTTGACAAAAGATAAAATTATAGTGCAACAAATAAAGAATACTGCATCAAAAGTTTCTTTAGAAAAAATAATGCCCTGTGAAGTCTGGACAACTGAATATCAAATATCGAATACAGGTATAATAGAAGTGAAAAATGTTAGTACAAAAGAGAATGGAAAGATAAAATGGGATGATAAAATTCTGAAGTATGAGTTGGTCAATTGAAGATTGTCTTCTTAATATAAACATAAAAGCCCGGCATTGCCGGGCTTTTATGTTTTATTTAATATCATGCAGCACGCTACTCAAGGCATCTTTAAGTTTACGTTTCCCGATAAAGGCATCGAGCATGGTGTAGATAGTCTGTTTTTCTTCCGAGCTTAAGCTCTCCATTAAAGCCACCTTTTCCATAATAGATTTATCAAAGGAGTTTATTTCTTTGAGTTCCTCGGTAGAAGCAAATAAATCGGATAGAGACACTCCAAGGGCTTTGGCAATGCGTTCCAAGGTATTTACGGAAGGGTCTGTTTTGCCTCCTTCAATGCGGCTGTATTGTGTCGTATCTAACTAATACCTTCAGGATATGATATTTATAAACTAAAAAAAAAAAAGGTTCTGCTTGTGGCTGGGAATAATAAATCCCTTCCTATTTTATTTATAAGCCTCTGTGATCTTTCTAAAATAAAGATTTAGAAAGCAATATTCACATAATTCAATATAATGTATTAAATTTGCCGGATAAAATACATTTTACAGCAGGACATAAAAAAATATACACCTATGACAACGGAGGGCAAAAGCTAAGGGTGATAAACTATTCGTCAAACCGGATACTGGATATTCCGATGGGAACAATCACTCCCTTGTCATCCATTCCATCGGATTACACGATGCTGACTACCGATTATGTAGGCAATATGATTTATGAAAACGGGGCATTGAAAGAGATATTGTTGCCCGAAGGCTATTATCAGAATGGTACGTTTTATTATTACCTGAAAGATCATCTGGGTGATAACAGGGTGACAATTAACAGCAGTGGAGCAGTGATAGAAAAAAGCCATTATTACCCAAGCGGAACGCGCTTCTTTACTGAAAGCACCAACAATAGCTTAAAACCATTGCCTTACCGCTACAACGGCAAAGAGATGGAAGCAATGAATGGACTGAACCAAATGGATTATGGTGCAAGAAGAAGATTTAGCTGGGGGCCGATATGGACGAGTGTAGATCCACTGGCGGAGATGGATTATAGTATTAGCCCGTATGCTTATTGCAATGGGAATCCTGTAAATAGGTTTGATCCTAATGGGATGATGGGAGAAAGTTCAACATTTGTTACAGATGGTCCT
>Ga0302296_1002452_pt1 | contig 12506 bp, 6 predicted proteins | sample III_Fen_N3_1_FD_194546 | JGI IMG/M metagenome (GOLD analysis project Ga0302296, IMG submission 194546) | Peat permafrost microbial communities from Stordalen Mire near Abisko, Sweden - III_Fen_N3_1 | ecosystem: Environmental > Terrestrial > Soil > Wetlands > Permafrost | place: Sweden: Abisko... | reverse complement strand
TTGTCATGTCGGAAATATCGAAGACGATATGCACTAAATTGGGATCTTCAATTCCGCGAGCCAGCACAACATCAACCAATCCGTATGTGGCCCGGGTGGCTGTTCCTTCACCATCGTAAACTTTTAACCATGCATCGAAATCTTTAACTTTATGGGTTATAAGTACCCAGTTTTTTTCTTTTGAATCGAGATTGGCTTTTATCACATGCCAAAAGGTAATTTCCGGTTTCGAAACCACCCCGTTTTTTTCCATCACATCTTTCAATCGGGGGTCTGCAGCAAATGCTTTTGCTTTCTGCACGTCGGCAACCCGAAGTGCAATTGAAAGATTATTGGGGTTATCGAGACTTTTCCCTATTGCAATGAACTCCAAACCGCTGGCCTTACGCGCGACAGAGTCATTATCAAAACCTTTTTTCCAAATAGCATAATCCTTTACACTATGGTTTATTTCCATCACATCAAATGGTGTAAACTCAGATACCTGCGAGGTTGGAACAGCGGCCATTTTAACATCATCACTATTTGTGGTGGAGGCTTGTTTTTTACCACTGTTGGCACAGGCTGCCAATACCACCATGACCAGAAACGAAATTGCAAATGATTTTTTCTTCATCTTCATTGAATTAATATTTATTTCCGCCTACTCTTGTCGGTTTTCGGCTACTCCGATAAATAAACAAAATGGCGCTTAGAGAAGACGCAGATTTAATAAAGGCAAATGCATTTATTAAATCTGCCTACGAAAACCAATTCAAATTAGTTTCATTTTTCCCGTAAATTTATTTTATAATCGTAAATTGTTTTTAAACAGAAGGTAATCTGCAAATGAGGAGGATTTGACAAGTCTAAAAAACAAATCAATAATAAACTGGTTTTAAGCCAGGCTTAACTATTTTTGTTGAAAGAATGATTGATTATAATTCGCAAATTTATAAGCAGTTTATGAAGAAAATATTGTTCGTTGCACTTCTTTTCTGTATCAAAGTTGGGATCGCACAGGTTAATTTAGTCAGGTATGTCAAACCGTTGATTGGTACCGAAAAGATGGGACATACTTATCCGGGTGCCACCGTTCCTTTTGGGGCTGTTCAGTTAAGTCCCGAAACGGATACGATATCTTATGAGAAAGATGGAAAATACAATGGCGATGTGTACCGGTATTGCGCCGGATATAAATATGAAGATTCATCAATTGTGGGTTTTAGTCATACCCATTTAAGCGGCACGGGTCATTCCGATCTGGGTGATTTCCTTATAATGCCAACTCAGGGAGCCTTACAAATGAACCCGGGTGTTGCTTCGAATACAAAGAGTGGTTACCGGTCTGCTTTTTCGCATGCAAATGAAATTGCAGAAGCGGGTTATTACCGGGTAAAACTGGATGACGACAATATTATTGCTGAAATGACAGCCACCACCCGTGTCGGGATGCATCAATATACCTTTCAGAAATCGGATCAAAGTCATATTATCCTCGATTTAATGGCTGGCATCTATAATTATGACGAAAAGAATATCTATACCTATGTCAGGGTTATCAACGACACACTTGTAATAGGTTACCGGCAGACGAATGGGTGGGCGAGGACCCGCACCGTCTATTTTGCGATGGCCTTTTCGAAACCTTTCATCACCTACGGACAAAAAAATTACGAAGGGAAACAAACCTATCGTGGTTTTTGGCGCAAGTTCGATCAAAACAATAATTTCCCGGAAATAGCGGGTAAAAAAATAAGAATGCACTTTGATTTTAAAACCGAGGAGGGAGAAAAAGTAAAAATCAAATTTGCCTTGTCACCGGTAAGTCAGGAAAATGCCCTCGAAAATATGCAGGCCGAAATCAAAGACTGGGATTTTGAAAAGGTAAAGAATCAGGCGCAGCAATTATGGAATAATGAATTAAATAAAATCGTGATCACTGCTCCGGAGAATGTCATGGTTAATTTTTATACGGCCATGTATCACGCTTTTATCAATCCAACCGTTTACACCGATGTGAATGGCGCCTATAAAGGGTTGGATCAGGAGATCCATCAGGCCAATGGATTTACCAATTACAGTACTTTTTCGTTGTGGGATACCTATCGGGCACTGCATCCTTTCTTTAATATCATCCAGCCAGCGCGCAACAATGATATGGTCCGCTCGATGATTGAACATTACAAACAAAGCGCACTCCATATGCTCCCGGTTTGGTCACTTTACGCGAATGACGATTGGTGCATGAGCGGTTATCACAGTGTTTCGGTCATTGCGGATGCCATTATAAAGGGCGTTTACAAAGGTGATCCCAACGAAGCGCTCGAAGCCTGCGTCACCACTGCCAAGCATCGGAGTTATGAAGGGATTGGCGATTATATTGATCTTGGCTTTATCCCTTCGGAGCGAAGTGGTACCTCTGTTTCGAATACGCTGGAATATGCTTACGATGACTGGTGCATTGCCCAATTGGCGAAGAGATTAAATAAACCGGCGATTTATGATGAGTTTATCAAACGTTCGGATAATTGGCAGAATAATTTCAATCAGACCACCGGCTTTATGCAACCGAAACTGGCTGACCGCACTTTTAAAAAAGAGTTTGATCCGCTAAGTACCAACGATCAAGGATTTATTGAAGGGAACAGCTGGAATTACACTTTTTTTGTTCCGCAAAATCCCAAATTACTAATAGAGAAAATGGGAGGCGAGAAGATTTTTATATCGCGGCTGGACACTTTATTTACGATGAATTTACCCGACTCCTTTTTTGCAGAAACCGAAGACATTACCCGCGAAGGAATTATTGGCGGCTATGTCCATGGGAATGAACCGGCACATCATGTGGCGTATTTATATAACTGGACCAATCAACCCTGGAAAACGCAAGCCGAAGTACGCCACATTTTAAATATGCAATACAAACCAACTCCGGATGGGTTAGGGGGCAACGATGATTGCGGTCAAATGAGTGCCTGGTATATCTTATCGGCATTGGGTTTTTACCCCGTTGATCCGGGATCGGATCAATATGATTTGGGTTCTCCTGCAGTTAATGAGGCCAAATTACAATTGGAAAACGGGAAAATATTTACGATAGAAGCAATTGGTCAAAGCGCTAAAAACGTCTATGTTCAAAAAGTGATGTTGAACGGGAAGGTAATCAATCAGTTATTCATCACGCACGCTGACATCACGAATGGATCGAAACTGACCTTTTATATGGGACCAAAACCCCGGAAGGGTTAGAGGGTGTCCAAAAAGTCTTTTTTTACCGCAAAGTTCGCAAAGTAGTCGCAAAGATCGCGAAGTTAAAACACTGTATTAGATATCTTTGCGTTCTTTGCGAAATTTCTTAGCGACCTTTGCGGTAATATTTTTGATCTTTTCAGACAGCCTCTACAAATATTTTGCGTCTCTACAATTTTTTTATGAATACCTTTGTGTTATTGTCACCGAATCAAATTCAATTAATAACTAATAGGTTTTCAAAATGAACGATCAATTCAAATTTCTCCTATTCGGTTTTCTTGTTTTATTTTCCAATTTAAAAACATCGGCTCAATTACAGGATAGAATTAATCCCGAACTGCTAAACCGGAAATGGACTGCAAAATGGATTTCGTCTCCCGACAATGCAGGAAGTGAATATGGTGTTTATTTGTTTCGAAAAGAGATTACATTGAATTCGAAGCCTGGCAATTTTCTCATCCATGTTTCGGCTGACAACCGGTATAAGTTTTTTGTGAATGAGAAATATATTGGTAACGGTCCGGCAAGGGGACATTTACTGAAATGGAATTTCGAAAGCATCGATATTGCTTCATATTTAAAGCCGGGCAAGAATATTATCACGGCCCTTGTTTGGAACTTTGCAGAATACCGCCCGCTTGCCCAGATATCGGGTCAGACCGGGTTCATTCTTCAGGGAAATACAAATGCTGAAAGTATTATCAATACAGATACCACCTGGCGGGTTTTTAATGATAGAGCTTATCGACCTTATCCTGTAAATCTCAATCAATACTATGCTGCCGGAGCCGGAGAAAAATTTAATTGTGAAAATCATCCCTGGAAATGGATGGAAGCCGATTTTAATGATGCTGACTGGAAAAAAGCAAAGGAGAGCGAAGATGGAAATCCGGTTAATGGCGTTGGGCAATGGGGAGCACCATCGTTGCATCTGCTTCAGCAACGCGAGATACCTTTTATGGAAGAAAAAATGCAACGTTTTTCAAAAATACGCCGTTCTGGTTTATCCGATTTGAATGAAGCATTTTTAACCGGCGAGAAATCGTTAACGATTCCTGCCCGTTCGAAGATCAAGATACTTTTCGACCAGAACACACTTACGAATGCTTATCCGGTTTTAACTTTTTCAAAAGGGAAAAACGGGGTAATTAAAATTACTTATGCCGAAAGCCTGTTCAACGAAAAACTGGAAAAAGGTAACCGAAACAATGTCGAAAACAAAAAAATAATCGGAACACAGGATCTTATCTATTGTGACGGAGGCGAAAACCGAACTTTCCAAACCTTGTGGTGGCGGACTTTCCGATACCTTGAGCTGGAAATTGAAACAGACGATGACCCCATCATCCTCAACGATTTTCACAGCATCTTTACGGCTTATCCGTTTATTGAAAAAGCTGTTTTTAAATGCGATAATCCTTTATTGGCCAATATTTGGGCTGCCGGCTGGACAACGCAGCGTTTATGTGCAGGAGAAACTTTTTTCGATTGCCCCTATTACGAGCAACTCCAGTATATTGGCGATACGCGTATTCAGGCACTCGTTTCGTCTTTTGTTTCTGGCGATACAAGGCTTACACGAAAAGCTATAGAATCGTTGCATGATTCGCGTTTGCCTTTTGGGATCAGTCAAAGTCGTTATCCGTGTAATCAGATCCAAATCATCCCCACATTTTCATTGGCATGGATTACAATGGTTTATGATTACTGGATGATAAACGATAACAAGCCATTTGTTCGATCGATGATCCCTGGAATAATGGAAACACTCAACTGGTACGAAGCGCGAATCGATTCAAGTGGAATGCTTGGGCCGGTTGCCTGGTGGAATTTTGTCGATTGGGTAGATTCTAAAGATTGGGATAGTGGAAATCCTCCGGCAATACACAACGGTAATTCTTCAATTGTAAGCCTGCAATATGTTTATACCATCGAAAAAGCAACAGCCCTGCTAAATGCATTTGAAATGAAAGAGGAAGCGCTTCGACTTACAAAACTGGCCGAAAGTATTAAAACGGCTGTGTATAAAAAGTGTTTCGATGCAACAAGAGGTTTAATTGCCGATTCACCAGAGAAAAGAACTTACAGCCAGCATGCCAATATTTGGGCCATTACAACAAACACAATTCCAGAAGGAAATAAAGCCAAAGTAATGAACGCTGTGTTAAACGATAAATATATCGCTCAATGTTCTTTGTATTTCCGCTTTTACCTGATCGAAGCGCTTGAAAAGGCTGGACTGGCTGATCAGTTCATTTCGATGCTCACTCCATGGAAGCAAATGCTTGACAATGGCCTTACTACTTTTGCCGAACAGTCGGACCCAACACGTTCCGACTGTCATGCATGGAGTGCATCGCCTGTTTATTACTTCCTTTCGCTGGTATGTGGCATAAAACCCAATGAACCCGGTTTCAAATCGGTCAGGATTGAACCTCACTTCGGAAGCTTGCAAAATATCGAAGGCTCAATGCCTCATCCGCTTGGGACAATAAAGATTGCGTTAAAAAAAGATAAACAGGATCATCTGACAGGTGAAATAATCTTGCCGGAGCGCTTAACAGGCATTTTTACCTGGAACGGTGAAAGCAGATCTTTAAATGGAGGTATCAATCAAATTAAATAGAATTTCATGAAGTAGACATGATTGAACAACTTAATTTATTCGCGCTGTAAATAATGGGGATTCACGATTTTGAAATTGTTATAATTTGTTGTTACCTTCGTTCAATTCATACTAATACGCCACAGTGTTTTATAACGAACCATGGCAATAAATTAAAACAGGTCTAATTTAGAATAACAAAAGTATTATGAAAAATTTATTAATTCATTTAATCGCTTTTTTGGTTTTTATAAATTGTCCTGTTATGCCTGCGAAAGGGCAGGACCGTAAATTATTAACGTATTACAAAGAAAAAAACTTTTTCAAGTTAGATCAGCTGATGTCGCAGATAAAATTTGATAAATCCAACCCCGATTTATTACTATATCGTGCAACTCTTGATAATGTTTTTAACAAACCGGAAGAATCGAACCAATTAATTAGTAAGCTTCTGAAAGAATATCCGAAATATTTCAACGATACCATCGTGAAGGATTTATACACAATGCGGTCGGCAAATGCTTACCGGTTAAAAGATTATAAAAGCGCTTATTACGCCAACAGTATCATCGTTAAAAAATACAGGAACGTATGCGATTCCTCCGAAATTGAAATACGGATTGACGACGTTACATTATACCATTGTTTGATGGATGCTCCAAAAATGGAAATCAAAATGCCGGAAAATTCAACAGTTCCAATGAAAAGAGATATCGCGGGTCTGCAAAATATTGCTGTTACAATGCAAAAAGATACGGTAGACTTTGTCTTTGATACCGGGGCCGCATATTCAGTGATGATGGAATCTGTTGCAAAAAAATATGGAGTTAGAATACTCGATGGAAAAGTCAGGACAGGCACTTCAACCAGTAAGAAGGTGGAAGGGCATATGGGTTTGTTAACGATTAAGATGGGAACCATGGAACTTAAGGATGTTGCATTTCTAATACTACCCGATTCATGTTTGACTTTTGGTAATGGCCTGTACATGATAAAGGGAGTAATTGGTTTTCCTGAAATCTATGCGATGACCGGATTTACTATTAAGGACAATAAATATTTAACGGTAACTAAAAAGCAACCGGAAACAAGTGTTAAAAATTTTGCCATCGACGGGCAGTATATTATAATCAGGATAATAGCCCGAAATGACACCTTACCATTTATATTCGATTCGGGAAATCAATTGACAGTTTTAAGTTCCGCATTTTTCAATAAATACAAAAACGAAATTACAGGAAAAAGCAAAAAAAGGTCAGTAGAAACAGGTGGAGCAGGTGGAATGGAAAAGACTGAAGCTTATATCCTTGATTCCCTTAATATTTCTGCCGGGAATTCACAATATACATTGGATTCCTTACGGATTTATCCAAAAGATATAATGGGTTATGATATGAAATATGTTTATGGAAATTTTGGCCAAAATTATGTTTCCAGGTTCTCAGAGATGAGAATTAACTTTGCTTCAATGAACATAGAATTCCTGGAGAAGAAAAAGAAATAAAGCCTCTAAACTCAACATCTTTTATGACAGCAAATTGCCAAAATTGTAATACTGTACTGGAAGGGAAATATTGCAGTAATTGCGGACAGAGTGCGGAAACTCACAGAATAAATATCCATTATTTGTGGCACGACATCCAGCATGGATTGCTGCACATGGACAAAGGCATACTATTTACAACGAAAGAATTGTTTACAAGACCGGGACATTCGATCAGAGAGTTTCTTGAAGGTAAACGTGTAAGGCATTTCAAACCAATTTCATTGGTTCTTATTTTAGCCGGTATCTATGGATTGCTTTTCCATTTCTTTAAAATAAATATGTTTGCTGATTATATTGTAATTTCAGGTTCTGGTGAAAAAATTAAACAAATAAACGAATTTGTTGAAAATATTAGCGGATGGGTAGCTCAACATTACGCAGTTCTGGCATTACTTCAAATACCAATTTTTACAATTGGAACGTATTTGTGTTTTAGAAAAGTTGGATATAATTTTGTAGAACATTTGATAATCAATACATTTTTGGTCGGGCAAAGACTTATTCTGCACATCATTACTTTCCCATTGTATTACATTTCGAGTGGAACGCCAATGTTAATAAATGCCGACCGAATCATAAATTGGATCGGATACGCACTTGCAATTTGGACACTTATTCAGTTGTTTCAAAATCAAAGTAACAGGATTTTGAAAACCATATTTAGTTTATTAATTTCTATTCTTTTGATATTTGTGGTATTGATAGGAGGTATTTTATTTGTTGCTATTTTCATAAAATGATAAAAGCAACAGGTGTTTATCGTATAATTCCATAAAAAAACCCCGGAAAATATCCGAGGTTTTGTGGGAACTGATGGGTTCGAACCATCGACCCTCTGCTTGTAAGGCAGATGCTCTGAACCAACTGAGCTAAGCTCCCTTCTGCTTTAAACTTAACATTTAACTGCCTTGTTCAAAAGTGTTGCAAAGATAGACCTTTTTTAATCCGCTCCAAATATTTCAAAAGAAAAAAACTGTTCATTTTCGCAATAAATACTATTTCAAAAGCGAAATACAAATTTTATAAATCAATGATTTCAATGCCATGGGGTTTAAGCAGGACGTCAAATACCTTTCCATTTCCGTCGACCACCGTTGTTCGCTCTTCAAAATCTCTGCAATTGATGATGACGAGTTTTTTTGTATTGGGATAAAATGCACAATCGGTGTGAATATTACTGCAAACCCAGGATCCGAAATCACTTTGCCGGCCTGCCGCAAAATAAAGACTTCGTAGGAGCAAACGGGTATTCTCAGCGTTAAACTTAAAGCCTGACAGGTAAAGTGATTGTCCCTTTCCAAACTGATTGATGGCAATTTTAGGTGAACCGTCGATTTCGGAAAGAACTGTTGTATCTTTACTTAGCACGAAAATGTTGTCGATATCCTTGCCAAAATCGATATTACTATCGATATCTTCAAGAATGAAATGATTCCCGGCTGCAACTGAAGTTTCTATTTTTACGTTACTCAATGTTTGTCCTATTTCACGGTCAACGCCCAACAGGTGCGATAACCGGAAGTATTGACCCGAATTCGGAAAGGCAGAGGGCTCTCCAACGCCAATAAATCCGCCGCCACCGGCGACCCATTCAGTTATCGTTTCAATAATTTTTTCGTTTTTCCAATGCTCTCCGCCCGACCACGCTGTTCCGACCTTACCGGCGTTGAGGATCACATCAATATCATTTGGAATGCCATGGTCGAGTATGTCCTGAAAGCTAATAAATTCAACCTCAACAGGGAGGCCAGCGAGCGATTCGGTAATTTCGTAAAGTTCCATCCCATGAATGAAGTGGCCCACATAAACCCAGGAGCGTAAATTGCCCCAGGCAGTCAGAACAGCCACCTTTAGCGGTGCGGTATAAGGAGCACCTTCGGAATGGAATTGTTTGATCGTGCGGAATTCGCCAGCGATATGTTTGATGGCTTCAACAAAATCAGGAAAATCTTGTACAAGATGTAAATAGCCACCTAATCCAATCCGGTCGATCGGTGCACGTAGCAAACCGCGACGGATATTTGCCCAGAACCGTTTGGCATCAAGGGCCGGGTCGCCACCCTCCATAAAGGTGGGTTCGCCCCTTAGTCCGGTGGGGAACAAATACGGGTGCAGCCGGAGTTCTTTTAGCCCAACCCCTTTAACCCCGGCGCATAACCGGGCCTCGAAGGCGTTAAATACACATTTAATAAGACCGTCGAACCCAAGATCTTTAAAGCGTTTGCAGTAGGGTTCGGTTCCAACCCAATGATCATCATAAAACATATAAGCGACCTTGTCGGCGGCGTGTATCACATCAATACATTTGCGCCCAAAACCAATGACGAACTCGTTCATAAAATCCATCCAATCGAGCAAACGTTCAGATGGCACATTGTGACTTGTACAATACGCCCCATTATTGATAAAATCCTCGCTGGTCATTTCGTAGCCCCTCGATTCGGCAAAAAGGCGCATCGCACGCGGACTGACCGTCCCTTCATACGAACCCCAGTCGGCATAAGTAAAACGCTGTATGGCAGGATCACCCCAAAACCATGCAAAATTATAGAACAGGGAGGTGAATCGTACAATCTTCGTATGTGGATGCTCATCCAACCATTTTTGCAAATAGTCGAGCATAAATTGTTGGGTTTCGGGGTAAATAGGATCGACCGGCATCTGGTGTTCCTGATTCCAATTGTTGGTGGTATGGTTATACATGGAGATGCCTTCCCAAATCTGCCAGGCCAAAAAGTTGACAGTGTACTGGTGCCACTTTTTGACCTTTTCGATCGTGACTATTCCATTTGACGGGTTAAAACTCCACTGCTCTTTCGGTATTTCCTCGCTGGTAGTCCGGTCGAAAACCTGCCACCACTTCTTTGGGTCATCACTGGCATTTACTTCGAACTGCTCGCGAAAAAACCCACTTAATAAATCTATTTCTATCTTATGAGTTTCAGCCACAACCGGTTTGCTCATCAGATAGTTTTGCTGGAGTTTGTTCCTGTTGGCCTTGGCCCACTCGTTATCGGCTCTTACCAGGCAGATGGTGGAGTAAATATCATAACCTGTGGAGATGATTTTATCAGACAAAACCGTTCCATCACTGTCGCGGATGGCATCAGCACCCCATTTTTTTGCTAATTCCAGTGTCAGCTCTTCGTACCCTGCCTCACCTGGTAAAGTAAAATCACCTTTGATCATTTTATTTTCATATTAATCGTTCAATTATTTTTAATCTTTTTGATGCGATGAAAAATCAATTACTTCCTGATTATTATCAATAATCTTCAGATTTTTTTCGCTCTATCAGGTCTAATTCTATCTTCGCCAATAGCTTATCATTGATAGGGTAGAAATAGAACATGATGCCGCAAACCAGGATAAAACAGGCCGGGATAATGCTGAATAATACTTTAATTCCATTTGCTACTTCGGGTGTGATTGGTGCCTGTTTTTCGTAACCGTAGAGTCCCAATAAAAACAATGCTAAAAATCCGCCAATCGCCACACCCATTTTTATGGCAAACATGATGCCTGCTGTGACCAATCCGGTTGCCCGTTGATTGAATTTCCATTCATGAAAATCGGCCACATCGGCAAACATCGAAAAAATAAAGACAGGGATCGCTCCGGCCAGAATCGACCAGATAAAATTCATGACGCAAAGCAATACAAAATTGTGTTCAGGGAGCCAATAGAATGATCCGCCGAGGATCACACTTCCAAATGAGAGAAAAATAGCCACTGTTTTCCGGTCGAAATATTTCTTTAGTATTGAGCTGAATAAAACGCCGGCCAACATACCAAAAGTTCCGACTGTCATAAAAGTTGTGGTTTGATCGAAATCCAGTTTTTGGGTACCAAATGAGAGGCTCAGCAAAATCTTACTACCGTCACCATTTACGTAATTGAAATAGTATGCAATCATTCCATTTCTGATCATGTTATGAATCAACCAAAATACAGATGCAACAAATATAATGATCCATGGTATGTTCATTGAAACGTTCCGAAGGTCTTCGCGAACAGTCGTCTTTTGTTCTTTGGAGGGCTTTACCCTTTCGCGTGTTGTCAAAAACGTGATAAACAGCAAAACCACAGCAATTGAACCAAAAACGCCCATTGTCATCTGAAAACCTAACGATTGACTATAACCCAATGTGGCATTATATCCCGGATGGGCAGGATTGGCACCAAATAACTTAGCTAAAGGTAATGTGAAGGTGGTAACCAATAACATACCGATAAATGCAAAGAAGAAACGATATTGCGAGAGTGTGGTTCGCTCTTTCGGATTTGGTGTCATCACAGACATCAGCGAAGAGTAGGGGATATTAATGGCCGTGTAGGCTGTAGTAGCAAGAATGTAAGTAACAAAGGCATAAACAATTTTCATGTTTTGTCCCCAGTTCGGTGTAAAGAACATGGCGAAAGCCAGGAACCCGTACGGAATGGCCATCCATAACAAGTAGGGGCGAAACTTTCCCCAACGTGTGGTAGTGCGATCGGCGACCATTCCAATAATTGGATCGACGACCATATCCCAGACACGTGTAATCAGAAACATAAAACTCGCTATTTTAGGATCGATCCCGTAGACATCCGTATAGAAAATCATAAGAAAGAAACTCCATGCCTGGTAAAGGATATTTGATGCGGTATCGCCGAGACCGAAGCCTATTTTTTCAACCATCGAAAGTTTTCCTCCCAATTTGTTAAAGGCTAAGGCTGCATCCGAAGTTGTCGTAATTTCGGAAGCTGAATTTCGTTTGTCTGTCATTTTGATGAGTCCTCTTCTTAGTTGTTTTAGAAATTTCAGGTTAAGCTAAAAAGCTCATCCTATTTTTTTTATATGTGTCGGTCTTATCAGACTTGCATATTTTGCTACAATTACTCCAGTTTTCTATATGATAATTTTAGTAAGAATGTTATTTCGTTAGTTGTAAACTTAATTGATCATCGCAAATTAAATTAAGGTAATATTAGCAATATTTTCAAGAAGAGAAAACTGAAACTGATTTTTTTCTCATGGTATTCAATTCGTCTAAGTCGCTTATATTCAATAAGACATGAGTCGCATAAGAGAAATTATTTGAAACATGACCTCTCAAAATATGGAAATCGTAAAGACAG
>Ga0302296_1002451_pt1 | contig 12509 bp, 15 predicted proteins | sample III_Fen_N3_1_FD_194546 | JGI IMG/M metagenome (GOLD analysis project Ga0302296, IMG submission 194546) | Peat permafrost microbial communities from Stordalen Mire near Abisko, Sweden - III_Fen_N3_1 | ecosystem: Environmental > Terrestrial > Soil > Wetlands > Permafrost | place: Sweden: Abisko... | reverse complement strand
CGGCTCTTCGGTGAAAATAATCATCCATTTTCCATAACGCTTTTGAAGGTTCACCGTTCAAATAGAGACAGAGCGATTGCTGGTAATAAACACGCTGGAATAACGAATCGTCTGCATTGGTAAAATACATGGACTGGAGTTCGTCAGTCGCACGTTCAAATTCTTTTAGCATCTTATAGCACAATGCCTTCTTATATTTGTAATAATAAACGCTGGCTTGACTTTCAGAATTGAAAATCAGGCGTTCATATTCGATGGAGGCATCAAAATACTTTCCCGAATGATATAAGCTATCGCCTTTTAAGCTCGCAGCCCTACTGCTCAAAAAAATTCCGCAGAGGAATATGAAGCTGAAATAGAATTTGATTGTGTTTGGCATCTCTATAATCGTTTTCAATAACTCTCACTGAAATAACTGACCCATATATATTTGATACATAATTGGCGGCAAAGATACTCCCAAAGAAAATCGTTTTCGCATTACCTATCCCAAGCTTACGGTAGTTCTCCCAGGTAATCAATCCAAATCCAATGTTCGCAATCATAGATGCAATCCCTGCCCCCGTTTTACCGGCATAGATCTTTCCCGAACCGGGGAGAATGCACGACATTACCCCTGCCAGTAAAGGCGACTTTGGCCGGTGAGTTTCAAGTTCCTGATTGATCTGACCTAATGCTGATACCTGCTGGTTTAATGTTGCAACATTTGCATTTACCCTTTGCAGGTGCTCTTTTGCCTTTGGCCAGTTACCCTGCAGGAGGTCGATGCCACTCAGTTCAAAATTTACAAGTGACAAATTAGGTTCATCCCTCACATTTATCTGGCTGATAATATTTCCGGCTTCTGTATAATTGGCAAGAAAGATTTGATTATACCCTGCAAAAAACCTGCACTTCAAATAGAATGGTGACTCTTTCCCAACACTCAAAAGCGAAAGGGTCGATTGTTCCAGGTTTTTAAGTGAATAGAATGCCCAGCCTCTGTAATAGTTTAACGAATCCTGCTTCCCCTGCTCCTGGTATAGTGAATATCTGTCAGTCAGATGAATAACCTCATTGAAATAGCCTTTGTTGATCAGATGTACAATAAAAGGAAGTTCATTCTTCTGCTGACCCATTCCTGTTCGAGCCATTAAAATGAAAACGACGAGGAAGAGGTACTTCATTGATATCTTTTTACGGAGTCGCCAAACCGATGCGTCTTCTTACTGATCATTCCAGGATCGAGATCAGTTGCAGCTATCCGGTTGCATCGGCTTAAACGGTCAAACGACAGCAAGCCCCCTTTAATCAGGCCATATTCTTTGACGGCCTGCCTGCTGAAATCGGAACAACCAGGATCATACAGGCAATCAGCCGACAAATGCTGGGAAATAAAATTCTGATACACATATAAGGTCCCCCCATAAATCAAACTTACGGGATTACAATTCCTCAATGTCTTTGGTTGATTTTTAAAGATATAAGGCCGTTTCCCTGGTTCGTGTACCTTTTGTCGGGTCACCGAGTCAACGAGCAATAAATCGGCTGTCAAATCTATGCGCTGTGCAAAACTCTCCAGTGTTAGGAATAAGAGCAGCAGCCCGAAGCTACTTACCTTTAGCGATACTGACAGACTTTGCATCATCAGGAATTTTGAAATTAAAATACTTTCCATCAGGTGATGAAGATACCTTTATATTCGAGAAAAGGGTTCTGTTTATGATTGAATCTCCCGAAGGCAGATAACTGATCTCAATAATTTTCAGGGGAAGCCTGAATTGGGTGAAATCCTTATAATTGGTGTAATAGGTCTTCTTGACTATTTTTTTCCTGCTTGCCTGGTATTCTGAATAGACCGGCAGTCCATTCTCGAATACCATCTTCACCGTTTCGATGCCTTTCAAAAATGACGGAGCCTTCCAAAGAGTCACATAAAACTGGTTTTCATTGGTGTTCGAAACCAGGTTAAATCCCTCATCCACCAAACCAAGATCATCAGTCAGGTTATTGGCAAAATAATAAATGAGATTCCTCTTGGAGGATAATTCACTGATTTGTTTATAGTCTACTTCGTTGCTGGCAGGATAATACGTTTTTATTTCTCCCAACGCGTTTGTAACCAGAATAAACTCCTTAGCGGAATGATAATATTTGGTGATGATCTGCTTGTTATTGTCATAAAACAAATCAACCTCATTTGATATCTTCTTTTTGTTTTCAAGAATCTCTGTCTGCTGTTTCAATGAAATATAACTGCCCTGCTGTGCTTGCAAGGAAACATTAATTAAAAAAAAGCCCAAAAACAGAAGTATTCCTTGAAAAGATTGATTCATATAATCCTAAAAAAAGGTGTCTGTTCTTTTTATTAAACAGACACCTTGTTTACATTATCCGGCATTACTAATTCCACATAAAAAATTTAGGATTGTTGACGTATTTGCTGATATCTTTATTGTCGATTATCAACACCACGAAGTCAACCAGGGGAACAATACCAAATATTCCGCCACAGGTTAAAATATAACCAATCCCGGTCATAGTTTCAGTTCCCAGGTAAAAACGGTGAATACCCAAACCGCCCAAAAAGAAATCGAGTACGATAGCCACTACGGCGTCTTTCTGTGCGGCCATTACGGTCGTGGGAACGTTGGTTGCCAGAGAGCTAAGATCAGTTGCATTAACCGAAATCATGCTTGTTTCAACTGCATTCACAAAGAGCTGGTCAATGGCCTGCTCATTTACTGAATAAGACGAAGCATTTGCTTGTTTTACACACAAAACAGAGGCAATTAGAACAATAGCGAGTAATAGTTTCTTCATAATTTTCCGAGTTAATTATTCAACTGATAAATATACTCTTTTTTCTCTTATGTATACTCTCTCTACCACAAAATTGCAAAATCTATTGAATATACTTCTGACTGACCAAAACCAAACCATAAAGTCAGCAGCCAATGTCGATAGCTTACCAACAATCACAACAATGAGAACCATGACAACCATGATAACCATGAAAACTAATGACCTCAAATCCCCCTTACTTCCCAATCACCATCCTGTTGTCCGCCATACGGTTGTTGAATTGCTGTATTACGGCCTTCATCAGTTGCTGTTCCTGGAACAATTCAATCTTTCCAATCAGATTTTTCTGCAGATCAGGATCTTCCTTTCGGTTATATATGGCGTTGAGTTTATCGTCGGTCATATAGATGGCGTAATCGCCCCATAAAAACTGATACGATTCTTCAATGAAGTTAATGGCGAACCTTTGTTTTGAAGGATCAAACAGATTGTTCCCGAAGGCCACATATGGATACGGATAGTTCAGATAACTCAGGATGGTAGGCATGATGTCAATTTGTTCTGCCAACCCACTGTCCACCCCTTTCATACTTCCGTCTCCCATGAAGAACAGGATCGGTATGGCAAACCGGTTCACCGAGGTGTAATATTCCTTGATTTCAGAGTCGACCGAATGATCAGCTGTGATCACAAATAATGTGTTTTTAAACCAGGGCATCTTACGTGCGGTATCGAAAAACTTCTGAAGCGAATGATCGGTATAATGAATGCATTTATCAATCGGGATTCTACCTTCCGGGAATTTCCCCTTATACCTTTCAGGAACTTCATACGGATGATGCGATGAAACCGAAAAAAGTGTCGTATAAAAGGGCTCCTTCATTTGGTCCATTCCATGGGCAAAATACTGAAGGAAAGGTTCATCCCAAATGCCCCAGACGCCATCGAAATCTGCCTCATTCCCGTATTCATTACGCCCGTAATAATGTTGGAACCCTGCAATTTTGGTAAAGGCATCAAATCCCATCGAACCGTTGGGCGCTCCGTGGAAAAAGGCGGTCTGATAGCCCTGAACTGCCAGTAAGCTGGCCAGACTGTTTATCTTGTTTCCCGATCGCTCAGAGATCACATAAGGGAGCACCAGGGCAGGAATGCTTGAAGTAACCGATGGAATAGCATCTATTGATTTGCGTCCGTTCGCAAAGGCATTGTTGAATATCAGACCCTCATGAATCAGCGAATCCAGAAAGGGCGTATAACTCCTGTCGCGCGGATCGGGATACTGAGGATTCAACGAACCCACAAAGGCCTTGCTGAAACTCTCCAGGATGATAATCACAACATTGTCTTTGCGTGCAGCTCCAATAGAGTCAGGAATATGAACCGGGGAATATACCTGGTCCAACTCTTCTTCTGACGCGAAGAAAGTCTTATGTACAAATGCTTTTTTCCCCCAGGTGCGAAAGAGGCAAAAGGGAGTATTCTGTACCAGGGCCATTTCTTCGGGAGCGTTTACGAAGGCTCCCGCATTGTTCATGTTGATGGGCCTGGTGCTGTGTCGCCATCCTCCACGCATACCAATAACCGACAGACCGGCAAAGAGAAATAGTACCGGGATGACCGAAAGGGAGTATACATACGGTTTCCTGAACCGCAAAGGTTTTGGTGTAAGCAGAGAGTATAAAACCGATAGGATTACAAGCAGTAGGATCAACATAGCCGGGATATACCAGAAATCATAAAAGAACCGACCGATCAGTTTGGTATTGTTCGCATCGTAACCGACAATGTCAATCACACTGGCCGTAGTTCGTTTCAGGATATAACGATAATAAATAATGTCGATCAGGTTTAATGCAATACCTGCCCCATTGCTGATCATAAACAGCCACTTCAGCATTTGCTGATACCATTTATTGAATTTAAACTGAAAAGGGAGGAGGAACAGGATCGAATACAAGGCATTCAAATAAAGCAAGGCGCTGATATCGAACATCAGTCCACCCTTCATAATGGTCAGGAACGACAGAAAAGTGACCTTGGGAAATGATGACGTATTAAACGCAAAGAACAAGATACGACAGAAGGAATAAAAAGCCATCAGGATCGAAAACCGATACAGCAAAACCAGGTATTCATTGGCTTGGTATTTTTTGGTATTAAACCGTAGTTTCAGCATGGATGAATTCAATATTAGAAATGCAAAAATAACAGCTTATTTGATTTGTAACATAGTTTTTATGGTTTTGTAACGATCGGATGAAATCTCAATAACGCATGAATGGATCATTATTTAAATGCAGCCATAAACATTCCAATGTCGCAGCACACTTATAACTGCTGCAAAGTCCGCCGATGCTAATACATACGTTGTTGTTTAATTATTTACTCAATCAATTATTTATTCTGTACCTGCAAACATTAATTAATTAAATCATACCCTGTTATACTATAATGCCAGTGGCTTTTTGATCTTTGTCCCAAGCAGGATCATCAACACAACGGCAACAATATTGACCAGTATCTTAAAGTAAAGGTCCATCGGAGCAGCTCCGATAAATCCAATGAAACCTGCCAGCATAGACCCCGACATGATCCCGAAAATAAGTAAAAACAGATGTTGTGGCTGCCAGGCCGGACTTACAGTCATTCGAGGCAATAAAGTAACGGCCTCCCCTGCCAGCACGATTCCCAGCCCAACTGCAAATGCCGGGGGAAAGGTGGGCAGAATGCCAAATGCAAATAACGCGATGGCATACAAGAGCGAAGCCCACAAGCCCCCCATCAGGGCGATCATCCAGGGCTTAGGCGGATTTAAAGGCTCTGGGGTTCGGGTCAGTTTATTTCGTAAAGCGCCCAGAGAGGCAAACAATAGGGCTGCTATCAATGCTTCAGCAATGAGTACCATCACTAAAGGAGGGTTATAGGCTTCAACATGAAACACCTTCGGACGGGCGATCTGGGTCCAGGAGAACCAGGCCATGAAACTGCCCAGGACAAACAACAGGCTGGTCGTGATTACGCCGCGTTTGCCAATCCATAGTTCTTCCTTTCGTTCAGGAAAAATTAATTCAGTCAGATAGATCGGGAGAAATACCACAAACACACTCTCATAAATCAGTGCCCAAAGGAGATAAACGTAGTTCACCCCCAAAGCTCTTGCATATTCGACCCCTTTAATCTGAACAACCATCGGAGCCAGAGATGTTTGCTGAATCAGAAATTCCTCGGCAATGGACAAGGCAAGAGCCATGAACAACAGGTTCAACCAACCCAAATGCCACTTTCTGAAGGCATAACGGATCAGGAGGGCACCCCCACCCCACACCAGCACTTCGACCGGGAACACAAACATCGAACTGAACCGTGTCGCGCCCGGCAATACTTCGGCCAGAAGCGGAGCCAATACCATCAGTGTAAGGACCGGGGCAATACTTTTTGAACCTTTACTATTTTCCATTTCTGTCAATTAATCTTTTTCAATAAGTGTAAACAACTCTTCAACTTTTATCTCGAAAAACCGTGCCAGCTTAATGGCCAATATGGTGGAAGGCACAAATTTGCCCGTCTCAATGGTATTTATCGTCTTTCGCGTCACCCCGATATGACAGGCCAGTTCCTCCTGGGTAATGTTCTTCATGGCCCGTTGAACCTTAATCTGGTTTGTTAATTCCTGATTTTCCATGATTAATCCCGGTTATAGATTAAACCCGATATAAGCACCGATAATACGCCTAAATATAAGGTGACTTCAGTGACCAGTAATGCCTTTATCTCCAGAAACTCAGCAAAACCAAGAAACACCGCAGTAGTCGTCAGAACAGCCCAATAGCCGATCTGAAAAGATTTATGCATGTTTAGCTGATGCAATTCATCATTCAAAGCTTCCTTTGCTTTCGGGTCCCAATTTAATTCCCGTTTCAGTTTAAGGAATTGGATAAGATTAATACTGAAAATGATCCAACCCATAAGACCAACCGTTGAAGCTGCGCCAATGATCATGGGATTTTGAATGATATCTTTCAGGATAAACGTTCCAAACCAGATCGCCCAGCCAATGGTCAGCCATTTCAGAAGATTGTACCTTGTTTTTTCCAGCCTTTCAATCAGTGAAGTTTCCATAACTTGTTTTTTAATGTAACCTTGAATCCGCTATATATAACCTTGAGCTATCTTTATATAACCTTTAGGTTACAAAGCAAGTCATTGTTTTTTATTCCGACAAATTATTTCAGGTATTTTTTTACCCCTGAGGAAGATTTTTTCAATTATGGGCTAAAAGAGATATTAATATTGGGATTTACCTATTCTATAAAGAGCATTAGGATGCAACGATTAAATGATGGTAATCAGGGGAAATGGGGAAAGCAATGTCCCTTGTCAACGCTGTAACCGGGCTATATCAACCTTCCTTTTTGGGTATACATTTTGTGTACATAAAGTATAGCATCAGTGTACCTTATGTGTTTCTGAACACACAAGGTACACACAAGGTATACTCAAGGTACACACAAGGTATACACAAGGTGGCACTTTGAACCCTACCCTTTAATACCGGGAGGATACCCGAACTTGGGTACGATCAATACGTGGAAACAGGAAAGTTCAACCCCGAAAAATAAGGAAGATGGTCTGTAACACCAGACTTATTTTTTATAGAACGGAAGCACCAGGTAAGTATAGATCATGCAGCCAATGCAGATGGCGAAGAAAAACTCAAGGCCGGCAAAGAATGTCAAGAGGCTTGCTACAATTAAAGAAGCCAGTTTTAAGTTGAGCATAAAGAGCCCGCCGATCGCGGTTGACATTAAAAAACCCAGCCGGGCGGCAAATATCTTGGGTGCCTTATCAATCATCTTAACCGGGAAGTTCAGTGAATTATTCAGCGAATGACTGGCGTAACTGATGGGGCTAAATTTCATGGAAGTAAAGCCCCGGATAAAGAAATCAGCCATCAGGAATACGAACAGGTATACCGAATTAAAAACAAAGGCAAGAATTACGGTAACGATGGCAAACATGGCATTAAAACGTGTAACCTGCTCATTGACTCGTTGATCGGATATAGGGCATATGATATTTTTCATAAATTGTATTATATATTTCTAACTGAAAGAACAATAGAAACCGGATTTTGATTGATCCTTTCAAGAATAAAAGACAAATATGTATTTTATTATTATACCAGTGACATTAGATCAAGAGAAAAACATCTGCATTAATAATTTGTTAAGACACTGGAGTTCATGACGCACTCTTTCGTTGGATTGTTCAATTTCTCAATAATAATTGGCCGCTTCGCTGCATTTTTCTAATTTCACACTTTTAAATTCAGTTGCATGATATTTCCGAAGCTTACCATCACAACTCCAATGGAGTTAATCAATGCGTATGTTAAAGATACGATGATCGACCATCTGGGGATTCGATTTACTGCCCTGGGCGAGGGCTGGGTTGAAGCCAGCATGCCTGTTGATCAGCGTACGTTTCGCCCGGGAGGGTTTCTTCACGGAGGAGCCAACCTGGTTCTTGCCGAAACGATTGCCGGGCTTGGCTCGATGTTGACGATTGATATTCAGGAATTTGATGTTCTGGGTATGCAGGTGAGCGCCAATCATACCGGGAGTGTTTCCGAGGGATCGGTTTACGCACGGGCTGACATTGTACATTCCGGCATCCAGACTCATGTGTGGAATGTTGAAGTCCGAAATGAAGCGGGTAGGCTGATCTCGACTGCCAGAGTGACCAATATGATTGTAAGAAGGAATGAAAAATAAGACAAAGATCGCGGCTATTCTCGATCAGTTATTGGAACGACATATTGCCTTTGCGGCCTGGTTCTTCCCTAAGGATTCGCGAATGGGCCTGCTGGTTGGAAATTCATCGGATGTTGAATTTTTCAAGGATTTTAATCGCCTCAATGGAGAAGCGGGCTTTGTATTCGCACCATATCGCATTACGGATCAGAGCCCTGTAATTTTGCTCAAGCCTAAGGTCTACCTGGAAGATTTTTATTCGGAAGATCAACTGGATATCGAAAGCCTGGAACCTTTTGAACCCGTTCAGGAGACGGAAGCGTGTAAAATTCAACCGAAAGAAGATTACCTGAAACTGATCGGCGAAACCATTGCTGCCATTCGTGAAGGGGCGCTTTCGAAGGTGATCATTTCCCGTCAGATGCCGGCAAAAAGAACAGACACATCGCTTGGAACCACCTTTTTACAGCTTCAGGATCAAACACCTAACGCATTTACCTTCCTGGTTAACCTACCCGTTGCAGGAACCTGGATGGGGGCAACCCCTGAGGTATTAATCCAGTCGGATGGACAAAACTTCGAGACGGTATCTCTTGCCGGGACCCAGGTGAGAAACCCTGATGCGGAAGAATATTACTGGAGCACAAAGGATATTGAGGAACAGGCTTTTGTTTCGCGATATATGCTCGATATTTTCTTTAATTTTGATATTCATCAGTATAAAGTCATCGGGCCTGAAACCATGGAAAGCGGAAGCGTGGCTCATTTAAAGACCTCGTTCTTCTTCCCGGTTCATAAGATTGCCGATTGTTTGGGTAATTTCATTGCCGACCTGCATCCCACACCAGCAGTCTGTGGATTGCCAAAGGATCTGGCTGCGGAGTTTATCCTGAATAATGAAGCTCACGAGCGTAAATATTATACAGGATACCTGGGACTGTGGAGGTTAAATCAGCAGGTATCGCTTTATGTGAATCTGCGTTCGATGGAAATTACTCACGAAGAGTATATTCTTTATGCAGGCGGTGGAATTACGGCCCGGTCGGTTCCTGAAAAGGAATGGGACGAGACCAATCAAAAGGCTAAAACCTTGTTGTCAGTCATAAGTCCTGAGAGCCCCCTTCCCGTTCCCCCGCAGGGGGAAGGCTTAGTGCAATGATATGCAGTTGTTTTCGCCCTGCAAGGGTAGAATAATATTTGCCTTACATTAAATAGAGAGAAAATTTGAAATGATAAGCAATAAGAAACATATTCAGCAACTGGCCGCCCTGCTGATGAAAAAGGGAATTACGGACCTGGTCATTTCTCCGGGAAGCCGCAATGCACCAATGATCAATACCTTCTCGGGGATTGAAGATTTTAATTGCCGTAACATTGTGGATGAACGGAGCGCTGCCTATTTTGCCCTGGGACTGGCACTGGCTAAACAAAAACCAGTAGCGATCCTCTGCACATCAGGCACGGCTGCACTGAATTATACTCCGGCTGTTGCTGAAGCCTTCTACCAAAACATTCCCCTGATCGTACTCACAGCTGACAGGCCAGATTACTGGATCGATCAGGCCGAAAGCCAATGCATCCGTCAGGAAAACATTTATCAGAATTTTACCAAAAATGGAATAAGTATACCCCTGGGCGAATCGGAGAAGGAACTATGGTTCGCGGCAAGGCAGATCAATGAATGCCTGAACCTGGCTGTTTCGGGAACACCGGGCCCGATACACATTAACATACCACTGGAAGAACCCCTGCATCAATTGGTCGAGGCAGAACTTCCTGAAGTAAAAGTCATTGATTTCACCGGAAGCTCATGCAGCCTGAGCGAAAAAGAGATTGCAGCACTGGTCGAAACAATCAATCAATCGCCAAAGATACTGATCCTGGCAGGTCAGTTGAACCCCAATCCTGAACTTGGAAGTGCGCTGGCAGGTCTTGTTGAGAAATCCGGGGCAGCCGTTATGCACGAACATTTGTCGAATCTGTGCGATCCTCAGTTTGTGGGCAGCATTGATGCATTGATGGCGTCTATCCAGGAAGAATCGCCTTTGGATTATCAGCCTGATCTGTTGATTACTTTTGGGGGGCAACTGGTTTCAAAGCCGCTCAAACAGTTTCTGCGGAAAAACAAGCCTGCACAGCACTGGCACCTCAGTTTAGGAGGCGAACATTTCGATACCTATCAATCGCTGACCAGGGTGCTTAAGACCGAAGCAACAGCTCTTTTTGAATTGCTTTCGAAGCAGGTGCAACAGAAGGATAAGACGTATTTACAGCACTTGAAAAGTAAGGAAGTACAGGTCAATCAGCTTCGAGACGTATTTGCTGGTGGCATTGATTTCTGCGATCTGAAAGCCTTTGAACAGATTGGGAAAAGCATACCTGCCAACTCAGTGGTTCATCTTGGGAATAGTTCACCGGTAAGGTATGCGCTTATTTTTAATCGTGTTGAAGGCGCATCTTACTACAGCAACCGGGGCACTGCGGGAATCGATGGCTGCCTTTCAACGGCTGTTGGATTTGCCGGTTCGTCGGATCAGCTGAACACCATTATCCTGGGAGACCTGTCGTTCTTCTATGATTCGAATGCCCTCTGGAACAAGTATATTGGGGCTAAGCTTCGGATCATAGTGATTCACAACGGTGGTGGAAATATCTTCGGGATGATCAAAGGACCATCCGATTCACCCGCCTATTCTGAACATTTCTTTACTGAAAACACTCATAAGGCAGAAGGACTGGCTACGACTTTCGGTCTGGATTATTTCAAGGCGGATAATGAAAATGAACTGTCACAGGCACTGGGTAAGTTTTATTCGCCGGAACAGCGACAGGCTGCCCTGTTGGAGGTCTTCACGGACGCAGAGGTTAATATCAGGGTGTTTCGGGAGCTGTTCAGGCAGACAAAGATTAATTAAAAATACAATACTGTAATGAGAAAACGAGATCTAATAATTGTAGGAATCCTTCTGATTATTGCTGCCGTAATCCTGGAAATAATAATTAATAATTCGACACCAAGGAGCACTGATGGCCTTGTCGGCTTTTTTTCAGGGATGTTATTTGCAGCAGGATTTTTTGTTCTTTCAAAGCAGATCTCTACAAAAAAATAATACTATGGGCACAAAAAGACAATGGCAAACCATCAGGGAATATGAAGATATTTTCTTTGATTATTTCGATGGGATAGGGAAAATCACCATCAACCGTGAACGTTACCGCAATGCCTTCCGACCAACTACTGTAAATGAAATATCGGATGCACTCAGGATTTGCCGTGAGGATCAACGCATCAATGTAATTGTATTGACCGGCGCAGGGGATAAAGCCTTCTGTGCAGGAGGCGATCAAACGGTAAAGGGGAAAGGTGGTTACATCGATAAAGACGGTATTCCGCGGCTGAACATTCTGGAGGTTCAGAAGCAAATCCGCTCAATGCCAAAACCTGTCATTGCCATGGTAAACGGGTATGCCATCGGCGGCGGTCATGTGCTGCATGTGGTTTGCGACATCACAATTGCCAGCGAGAACGCCATATTCGGGCAAACGGGGCCTAAAGTCGGAAGTTTTGATGCCGGGCTGGGCTCATCCTATCTGGCCAGTATTGTTGGTCAGAAGAAGGCTCGAGAAATATGGTTCATGTGCAGACAGTATTCGGCTGCCGAGGCTCTTGAAATGGGATTGGTCAACAAGGTGGTTCCGTTCGATCAGTTGGAAGACGAAGTGGTTGCCTGGGCGCAACAAATGCAGGAACACAGCCCACTGGCCCTGCGCATGCTTAAACTTGGCCTTAATGCGGAACTCGACGGGCAGATTGGCATACAGGAATTCGCCGGGAATGCCACTTTATTGTATTACCTGACCGAAGAAGCCCAGGAAGGGAAGCATGCTTTTCTCGAAAAGAGAAAACCTGATTTCAAAAAATATCCTAAATTCCCTTAATATAAGCAACTTACAGATGTAACAAAGTTG
>Ga0302296_1002449_pt1 | contig 12512 bp, 4 predicted proteins | sample III_Fen_N3_1_FD_194546 | JGI IMG/M metagenome (GOLD analysis project Ga0302296, IMG submission 194546) | Peat permafrost microbial communities from Stordalen Mire near Abisko, Sweden - III_Fen_N3_1 | ecosystem: Environmental > Terrestrial > Soil > Wetlands > Permafrost | place: Sweden: Abisko... | reverse complement strand
GGTCAAGGATATTTGGTTTACATGAATGCTGCTGGAGTCTTAAATCTTTATGGAACGCCTTCAACAAAGACGTTGCAGGCTACGTCTCTACAAAAAGGTTGGAATTTAATAGGTTGTCCATATCAATCAGCAACAGCATTATCCACTTTATTTGATACAACAAACACTTTCTCCGTTAAAAATTTTGATGGATTTTGGATGCCAGGAGGAACGATGAATAGTATCACGAATCTAGAAATGGGTAAAGGATATTTTGTGAAAATAAAATAGATAGTTATTCAATAAATTAACATTTAGAAATTATGAAAAAAATATTATTTATCAGCTTCTTTTCTTTTGCAATAATTATGGTTTCTGCACAAACAATGAGTTTTGTTCATCCAGGTGCAATACATTCACAAGAAGAACTTTTATTTGTGAAAGATAAAATTGCAGCTGGAGCACAACCTTGGACTGCTCAGTATAATAATTTAAAAAACTGGGCTGTTGCTGGTTCTGCCACTATTCCTGTACTTCCCGATGAAGGTGGTCAAAAAACGCAAGCTCAACGTGCTTATGCAAATGCCTTGGCGTATTGGTATTCAGGTAATATCGTCTATGCAAATCAAGCTATAGCAATACTTAAAGCATGGGCAAATATTACACCATATTATGTTTATGATGGCAAAAATTTAAAACAAGATATGCTCGATTGTGCTTGGATGGGAACCTTGCTTGGACCAGCCGCCGATTTATTACGAAATTATATGTCGCCAGCCGATTTGGCTACAATCACAAATATGTTTAAAACAGTATTTGTTCCATCATTAATAGTTAGAGATGTTTCGAATGGAAATAGGGACTTAGAACAAATTGATGCAATGTTTAGTATATCGGTTTTTTGTGAAGATAAAGCTCTTTTTGATCGAGCAACCCTTCGTCTATCTCAAAGAATGCCTTGTTATGTCTATTTGAAAAGTGACGGACCAAATCCTCCAAACATTCCTGGAGCACAATGGTATCCAACAAATTTTGCTAGTCCAAATGCCGATGGTGTGATGCAAGAATCGTGTCGCGACTGGGGACATCATACTCCATTTGCAATGAATGCATTTATAGCATCTTGCGAAACAGCTTGGCATCAAGGAGTCGATTTGTATGGTCAATATCAAACGAGGATAATTGCAGGTATGGAACTTTTGGCAAAACAATTCACAACAGGCGACATGCAAGGTGTTTGCACTAATAGTAATACAACTTTTCAAGAAAATAGACTAAATGGTTTCGATATTGGATATAATCATTATTATAACAGATTAGGTATTCCATTACCCGAAACAAAAAAAGTTTTACCTATAACTAGGGGAGGTAATAGCGATTGGAATGTTTTTTATGAAACGTTAACGCATGGAGAGGTAAGTCCAGCTTATTCACCTTGTACAAAACCAGTCTTAGGTTCCGATCGATCTATTTGTGGATTTACAAGTTTAACTCTTAATTCAGGTATTAATACTAAAACAGCAAAAACTGGTGTAAATAAATCAATCACTTGGTCAAAAGATAAAGTTATAATTACCGGTCAAACAGCTACTTCACTTACCGTAACACAACCAGGAGTTTATTCTATGTCAGTTGATTCTTTAGGTTGTGTTTCAACGGCTGCAGTTACTATTAAAGGTGCAATGTCAGTTGATTTAGGAAAAGCAACAGAACTTTGTAATCCTGTTGTTCAAACACTTGATGCAGGAAATCAAGGGGCAAATTTCGCTTGGAACACTGGTGCAAAAACGCAAACAGTTTTGGTATCAAAACCAGGAACATATTCAGTAACGGTAAGTGCTTCGAATTGCGCTACGGTTAGTGGTTCAATCGTCATTACATCAAAATTATTGCCCGTAAAGAACGATACAATTTGTAGTTCTGGAATTGTTGATATTTCGGTTTTAGGCACTAGTTCATACAATTGGTATGATGTTCCAACTGGAGGAACTGTTCTTTACACAGGATTAACCTATAATCCTTCAATTACAAATACTAAAAACTATTATGTTGAAGATGCTACAGGTATGCAAGGTTCGTTTGGGAAAACTGATGTGAGTACAGGTGCAACTGTCTGGAATTTGGCCGGAACCGATTTTGCAGGAACCGATAAATGTAATCAAGTAACAGTATTGAAACCTTTATCGCTCTCGAGTGTGTCTGTTTTTGTTAACGTAGGAGGGAATGTAACAATAAATTTCAAACAAGGAACAACAACAGTCTTTACCAAAACGGTAAATGTAACTGGGACTGGATTACAAGTTATACCATTGCAATGTAATCTTATTCCAGGAAGTTATATTATTGATGCAGTTGGTTCTACAGCTTCTTTAGCTTTTGAAGCATCGGGAGCAACTTTCCCTTACAGTTATCCTAACTTTATTTCATTTACTTACAACCAAACATGGCAAAGTGCTCAATATGGTTTGTTTTATAATTGGCAAATAACATCTGGAAATGTTTGTGCACGAACTCCAGTTCAAGCTGTTATCGATCCTCTGAATTCAAAATGTTCTAACACAGGATTAACAAACAAAAGTATAGCATTACAACAAGGTTGGAATCTTATTTCAACCAATGTTTATCTACTAGATAGCAGTATTACTACTGTTTTTACTGGTCTTGATGTTCAAGAAATAAAAACTTTGGATGCATATTGGCGGAAGGGTCAAAATATAGCGTTAAACAGTTTAAACACAATAACCTCAGGTCAAGGTTATTTGGTAAATATGAATATTGCTGGAATTTTAAACCTTAAGGGATTAAAAAATCAATCAAATTTGTCAGTTACATCACTACAAAAAGGATGGAATTTAATAGGTTGTCCTTATCAAGCAACATTAGCATTTTCAACTTTATTCAATGATCTAAACACAATTTCGGTTAAAAATTTTGAAGGATTTTGGATGCCAATGGGAACATTAAATAGTATCACAAATCTTGATCCAGGAAAAGCATACTTTATAAAATCAAAATAGTTAAATGTGTTGTTAATCAATTTTATACATATTCATATACATAAATAAGTGCTGTGGGTTTATTACTTTGATTGGGGGGAAATAATGTAATTGAGTATAGATTATGAAAGCGATAATTATAGAAGATTGTGACGACAAAATTAGGATGATTGAAATTCTTATTCAACAATATGTTATGTCAATAATGGTTGTTAAAACGATAAATGAGGCTATACCATTATTGACATCAAATCAATTTCAAATAATTTTCCTCGATCATAATTTACCCGATGGAAAAGGTACCGAGTATTTATTCAAAATAAGAAAGCTACAAAAAGAGGCTAAATGTGTTTCAATTTCAAATGATATTTCCGTTATAAATCATTATAAACAATTGGGTTATGACGATATCTTTGAAATACCATTTAAACAATGTTTAAATCGAATATTTTTAGATTTAATCTAAAAATAGCTATGTAATGTAATGAATATAGCTACTTGAAATATGAAATTGGACTATTGATAATCTTTATTAGATTTATCTAATAAATAGGTATATAAGTCTGTTTAATGTATAACTTTTTATGTTTTAAATCGTACAATAATATTACCATGTTTTTTGAATTCTATTTTTTAGGGATGATTATAAAAATGTAACATATATCTATTAAGAAATAGAAAAATGTTGGGGGGATAAAAAATAATGGGGTTTAATAAATATAAAAGACTTTTGTATGATTAAAAGGTACAAATTTTACTCATTTTATTGTATCATAACTATCTTCGTTGTAGTTTCCTTATTACCTATTAAATGTTTTGCAGGAACACCATACAACTCAGTAAGTTCTGCACTTTTAAGGGCTAATTGGACTAGTTCTTCTGCGTGGGCGAGTGGTAATATACCTCCTGTAACTGGATTTTCAACAAACGATGTTATAAATATTAGTTATGGCTCGCCTTACCAAAGTATTAAATATGCTGGCACACTTAATTTTCAGGCAGGTAGCAATGTTAGTTTAACTGTTGCAACTGGCGATACTTTGATTGTAGATGCGATAACCGTAACCTCTGGTTGTAACATGACATTCAATGGTGTTTTAATTGTGAATGGTAATTTTACAAATAATGGAGGAATTACAATTGGGAATACCATAATTGTGAAAGGGAATGTAAACAATACAGGAACTTTTAATAGTGGAACACTTTATACTTTTGGCACCGTAACAGGAAGTATTGGTAGTACCAGTAAAAATCAAACGCAGTTTAATTCAGATTTTGCTAGTTCATCTAATATATATAAATCTGTTGGAAGTGCAAGTTCGTGGTCAACATTTACATGGAATGGGGCAGGTAGCGATAATAATTGGGCTACTGCTTCAAATTGGTCAGGAGGAGTTGCACCAGCTGGTAATGCCAGTGAGAATATAATATTTGCTGGTAGTACGCGTCTTACACCAAACAATAACTTTACCGCAGGAACAACATTTGGTTCAATATCTTTTGCTTCGGGAGCTGGTAATTATACTCTATCGGGCAATGCCTTAACGTTAACGGGTGGTTCAACTGCAATTTCTGCTAGTAATGCAAGTAACACAATGACCATCAATAATAATATTACCTTTAGCACTGCGGCACCAACGATTACAAGTACTTCTGGTGGTTCATTAACATTGGTAGGAACAATTGCAAATGGAGGTTTGCTTATTACCGTTGCTGGTACAGGAACAACAACATTAAGTGGTGTAATTAGCGGAACAGGAGCACTAACCATTAATACCGCAATAGACAATGTGACTGTAGCATCTGGTGTAAATACCTTTTCAGGAGTAGTCACAATTACTATAGGTGGACTTCGAATTAAAAATGCAAGTGGATTAGGTTCGGGAACAAAAACAACCGTCATAACTTGGGGAACATACGGACAACCAAGTTTAAGACTGGATGGAAGTGGCGGAAACATTTCTTTACCCTCAACATTAAGTTTTTTAACAAGTTCACATGATGGAAATTATGGTGGTATTGTTAATGAAGCTGGCAACAATACTATTGCCGGCAATTTCTCATTAACCAATGGAGGTGGAGAAACACGATTTTTGGTAAATGCTGGTACATTAACCGTTTCTGGAACTATAACACCAGCTATGACCGGGCGAGGTGTAATTTTAGATGGTGTTGGAAATGGAGCAATTAGTGGCGTTTTTGCTGATGGTGGTTATGCACCAACATTAGTAAAACAAGGCTCTGGAACGTGGACCCTTTCAAATACCAATACATTTACTGGAGCTACAACTATAACAGATGGAACCTTAGTTTTAAATGGTAATTATTCTTCTTCCGGTTTTGCTATTTCTTCGGGAGCTGTTCTGGAATTGGCACCAACCTCCGATCAAGATTATCCAACAACTTCTTTTACAGGAGCTGGTACGCTTCGAAAAACGGGATCTTATTTATCGTATTGGGGAAGTGGAGCCGCTACCTTTGATTTTTCAACTGGGGCTTTAATCGATGTGCAAGCTGGTAATTTAACAGGAGGTAGTTGGGGTAACGAAGTCTGGACAAATAATTATTCCGATTTAACAGTTGCAAGTGGTGCTACCTTTGCTGGAGTCGAAGCAAATGTTAGAGTCGATGCCGTAAATGGTGCTGGTTCAATTACAACAGGATATAGTGCTGCTGGAAGTATTATAATGGGTGTTGATAATGGAAGTGGTACTTTTACCGGTGTTATTTCTAATTATAATACTGGTTTAGGACATACTGGAGCAATAGAAAAAGTTGGTTCTGGTACCCAAACATTATCAGGATCTAATACATATACTCGTAGTACAACAATTACTGCGGGAACACTTAAACTAGGTGCTGCCGGAGTTATACCCGATGGAAGTGCAGTAACAGTTACTGGAACCTTAGATATGAATACCTTTAGTGAAACGGTTGGTTCGATTACTGGAAGTGGAACAATCGATAATGTTTTGGGAGCAGGTACACCTATACTAACTTGTGGTGGTGATGGAACAACTACAACTTTTTCGGGAACGATTCAAAATACAACCGGCACCCTTTCTATAATAAAAACGGGTAGCGGAACCACAACACTTTCAGGTGGTAATAATTTAACATACGATGGATCAACATCTGTTTCAGCTGGAACATTGATATTGGTTGACTGTGGAGCTTTAGCTTCTGGAACGTCTCCTGCTAGTTTCGATATATCATCGGGAGCTGTGTTAGAATTTAATGCAAATTCAAATACCTTAAATATAGGTTCTACTTCTGCTTCAGGAACAGTAATTACTGGAACGGGAACATTAAGAAAGACTGGTGGTTGGCCTTTGGGTTTAGGTAATCAAGCTGCTTTTCAATCAGCTAAAGTTTATTTAAATATGACTGGTGGATTGATAGATATAGAAGGTGGTGTAATAATGAATGGAGGCTGGTCTGGTGGACAATGGACTAATAATAAAGCAGGATTGTATATTGCCTCAGGTGCACGATTTGATGTTTGGAATGGTAATACGGTATATATTGATGCATTAACAGGTTCAGGAACAGTTGATAAAGGACAATCGGGAACGTCAAATATAATTATTGGTGTAAATAATGGATCAGGAACATTTTCAGGAATTATCCAAAATCCCTCCGGCTCAATTTCAATAACAAAACAAGGTAGTGGAACACAAACCTTAAGTGGTGCAAATACCTATTCGGGAACAACTACTGTAAGTGCGGGAACTTTAAAATTGGGTGCATCAGGAGTTATTCCTGATGGAAGTGCTATTTCGGTAAACGGTACTTTAGATATGAATTCTTATAGTGAAACTGTTGGTTCAATTACAGGATCTGGAACAATTGATAATATAACAGCAGCTGCTACCCCAACCTTAACTTGTGGAGGAGACGATTCAAACACGAGCTTCTCAGGAACAATTCAAAATACTACAGGTACATTATCTGTAGTAAAATCAGGTACTGGTACGTTAACTCTTTCGGGAGCAAATACAAATGCAAAATTTTATTGTAATGCTGGAATTGTATCTATTACAAACACAAATGCATTACAACATCAAACTTTTATTGATGGAGGTACTCTTCAAGTGTTACATAATGGCACTGGGAATAATGGTTCAATTTCAATACCTACCGATTTAGTTGTAAATACTGGAAAAACAGGTACAATTAATGTTGCAAATAATGGTTCAAACACAGGAAATACAGTTGTATTTAGGTCGTTTAATCACGGAAATGGAACCTTAAATACTACTGGTTCTAATAGCTATTCTGTTACGCTTACATCATATGCTCAATCTGGAGGACCCGCTGGAACTTCAATTTTAAATCCTACTACAGCCAATTTACTAATTGGCTCAATGACAAATTCAAATGCTGCTCATACTGTTCAATTAGACGGAACAAGTAGCGGTAATATAATTTCAGGGATTATTTCTGATGGTGGTGGATTTGCACTAACTATTACAAAAGCCAATACTAGTACTTGGACTCTTTCGGGAGCAAATACATTTACTGGTGGATTAAGTTTGAATGCTGGACAACTCAATAGTAATAATGCTTCTGCTTTTGGTACTGGAACGATAACTATTGCAAATGGAACAACTATCGACAATACCTCAGGTGGTAGTATTACCAATTCGAATAATAATGCTCAAACATGGAATGGCGATTTTACTTTTACTGGAACTAAGGCATTAAATCTAGGAACAGGAGCAGTTGCCATGGGTTCATCATTACGAACGATAACAACATCGGCATCTACTTTAACTGTTGGTGGTAGAATTTCGGGAACTGGAGGTTTGACTAAAGCTGGAGCAGGTATCATGACTCTAAGTAATTCAGGAGGTCTAACCAATTGGACAGGAACCACAACCGTTAACGGAGGAAACCTTAACCTTGGTTCAGGTGGCGATGCATATTCATCGACTAATTGGGTGATAAATAGTGGTGGTACTTTAACATATACGGCCGATAATGTTATAGCAAATAATGCTTTAATCACTGTTAATGCAAGTGGAACACTTGCAGGTGCAGGTCATAGTGATGGAATAGGAAATATTGCAGGTGCTGGATCAATAACTAATTATCAACCTTCGTTAACTCTATCGGATGGAAGTAGTCCTGTAAGTAGTACTTTTTCTGGAGATATATCAGGAACAAGCTCAATTTATACTTGGAATTATTATGCTTCAAGTACGGGAACTCAAACGTTGAGCGGAACTAACACTTATTCAGGTGCTACATCTATAGATGCAAATACAACAATAAAACTCGGTAGTACCTCTGCTTTAGGTTTAACTTCTGGCGTTACCGTAAACTCAGGTGGTGTTTTAGATTTGAATGGAATAAACTATTCTACAGCAATACCTATTACAATAAATGGAACTGGTATTTCGAGTGGTGGAGCTATAAAAAATAGTAGTTCAACGGCTTCAACCTATGCTGGTTTAATTACTTTAGGAAGTGCCAGTAGTATAATTGCTGGAATTGGCGATATTACTATTTCAAATGCAGGAACTATAAGCGGTGCTACCTTTGGTTTAACCCTTGGAGGAGGACATAATGGTACACTTACCAGTATTTTAGGAATCACCAATGGAACTTTAACAAAGCAAGATGCTGGAACCTGGACACTTTCAGGAGCTAATACTTTTACGGGAGGTGTAAACTTAAATGCCGGACAAATAAATATAAATAATACCTCAGCTCTTGGAACAGGAACTTTTGCCATTGCAAATGGAACAACCATCGACAATACCTCAGGTGGTAGTATAACCAATTCGAATAATAATGCTCAAACATGGAATGGTGATTTCACTTTTACTGGATCAAATGCATTAAACTTAGGAACAGGTACTGTATCTATATCATCAACTCGTATTGTAACGGTATCAACTTCAACATTAACCGTTGGTGGTGTAATAAGTGGTTCTGGTGGGCTTACAAAATCCGGTAATGGAATGATGGCTCTTGGTACTATTAGTAGTGGCAGTTATTGGACAGGCACAACAACAGTAAATGCAGGAACATTACAATTAGGAAATCCTGGTGGCGATCATTATGTTTCTACATCTTGGGTTATTAATTCGGGAGGAACAATTTTATATACTGCAAATAATGTTATCAGTAATTCGGCCATCATAACCATTAATTCTGGTGGTTTCTTTAATATGAATAGTAGTTATTATGATGCAGTTGGATATTTGGCTGGTGGAGGGAATCTAACAAACTTAAATTCACTTCAGTTAGATTTACCAGCAACGGGTTCTGGAAGCGATTTTTCGGGTGTTATTTCAGGATCAGGAAATATTAATATAAGAGGACAAGTTGGTTCGGGGACCCAAATATTCAGTGGTCTTAATACCTATACTGGTATCACATGTATTTTAAATGGTACATTAAGTATCAATACAATCGGGAATGTTAATGGTGGTGCTAGTGCAATTGGTAATCCATCTTCAAGCACTAATGGAACTATTGGTATAGGAAGTACTACCACAACAGGAACTCTTGTTTATACTGGTACAGCGCAAACGACCGATAGAGTTATAAATTTAGTTGGTACTACTGGAGGTGCAGTAATTGACCAATCGGGAACTGGACTTTTGAAATTTTCGAGCGCATATACTGCAACTGGTTCAGGAGCAAAAATACTTACTTTACAAGGTTCAACTGCAGGAACGGGAGAAATTGCAGGAGCAATTGTTGATGGTGCAAGTTCAACAGCTACATCTTTATTAAAATCAGGAACAGGTACCTGGACTCTTTCGGGAACAAACACATATACAGGTTCAACTACAATTAATGGAGGCATTTTAGCTGCTGGAAGTACCAGTGCCTTTGGCTCAAATTCTGCAGTAACATTGGCAAATATTGCATCTACGAGTTTAAATACAACAGGATATAACAATTCTATTGGATCTCTTACTGGTGGAGGTTCAACAGGTGGCAATATCACTCTTGGTGCGGCAACTTTAACTATTGGTAACAATAATTCAAGCCCTGTTGCTTATGCAGGTGTAATAAGTGGAACAGGTGCAATAATAAAAACGGGAACAGGTACCCTTATTCTATCTGGCTCAAATTCTTATTCTGGATTAACAACAATAAATGCAGGAATGCTTCAACTTGGAGCTAACGGAGGTGCAATAAATACGCCTTTGGGTACTACTGGTGCAGGAACTACGGTTACCTCTGGTGCTGTTTTCGATTTGGCAGGATATACACTTGGAACAGCTGAACCTTTATCCTTAAATGGAACAGGTATAACAAATGGTGGCGCGATAATAAATAGTGGTAGTTCTGCTTCATATTCGGGTGCTATTACTTTGGGAAGTGATGCTATTGTAAATGCAAGTAATCAAATAACACTTTCGGGAACTCTTTCTCCCAATACTTACAGCTTAACAAAGGCAGGGATTAATTCACTCGTATTTTCGAGTAATACTATTAGCGTTAAAGACTTGACAATTTCGGCTGGTACATTGGTTGGAGGTTCATCAACCATTAATTTATCTGGAAACTTTTCAAATAGCGGTACATTTACCTGTGGAACCAGTTCTGTTAATTTCTTAGGAACATCAGCTCAAAACATAGCAACGGCGACTTTTAATAATGTAACGTTAAATAATTCAACAAGTCCAGCAACATCTGCTGCAGCTTTAACAGGTAATATTACAGTAAATGGCTCTTTAACTCTCAGTTCAGGTATTTTAACAACTGGTTCATATTATGTAGATCTGGGCTCAACAGGTAGTATCTCAGAAGGTGCAAGTATTACTGCACCAACATCGTATGTAACAGGAACATTAAAAGCAACAAGAGCATTAATGCAAAATGTTCAAAATACCTTTGGAGGTATTGGTGTTGATATAACCGAAGCAAATGTAAATAATAATTCAACCGTAGTTACCAGAATAACAGGAACAGGTTGTGTTGGGAATTTTGGTTCTAAAACAGGAATTAAAAGATATTTTACAATTGTTCCAACAACCGATATAAGCTTAAATGGTATTATGGTTTTTCACTATTACGATTCCGAAATTACTGGGCATACTGAAGCAAATATAAAGATCTTTAAATCTGTTGATAATAGACAAATGTGGACATTACAAAATAGTACTGTAGATGCTACAAATAATAAACTGACCTTAACGGGAATAACGTCATTTTCCGATTGGACAGGTTCTGATGCTGTGAATAATAGTTTGCCAATTTCTTTAAAATCATTTGAAGTAAATAAGGTAAATGAATTTGCAGAAATTAAATGGACAACATGGAGCGAAACAAATAATGCATTATTTTCTATTGAACGAAGTCAAGATGGTGAACAATGGAAATCAATCTATACTTGCGATGGAGCTGGAACTACAACTAAAGAACATCGTTATTTAGTTACCGATAGTAATCCTTCATCGGGAATAAACTATTATCGATTAAAACAATCTGATATTGATGGAAAATTCACGTATTTCAATATTAAAAGTATAAATTTTTCTAATGATTCTATTTCTATGCAGATATATCCTATTCCTGCTAAAGCAGAGCAAATGAATATTCAAATTAGTAGTTTTAAAACTACTACAGCAACAATTGGTATATTTGATTTAATAGGTCAACAAATATGTAGTGGTGATATTGAAGTTGGAACAAGCCCTATCCAAATTAAATTGTCTGATATTTGTACTTTAATTCCAGGTTCGTATTATGTGATTATTTCTAATAATAATAGAGTAGTTCGAAAAAAGATTCTTGTGGAATAATAGTGTTATTTTTATTTTTAATAACAGTGTTGTCCGATAAAAAATAAAGAGAAGGAAGATACACATCTTCCTTTCTCTTTTTAGTAGATTTGATTCGCTAAAATATAATTCTACTATGGACAAGACTACACATTTTTTCGGTACCTCAGTTTTCGGACAACTGATTTCTCTAATCGATTCAAAAATCATATCAGACTCAGCAAAATCATGCAATTCTGATCGATATGTAAAGAAATTTACAACGAAAGATCATCTTATCAGCATGCTATTTTGTTCGTTTGCCAAGTGTTCATCTCTCAGAGAAGTATCGGGTGCAATGCTCCGTTTATCGGGCAAAACAAAGCATATACAATTGAATCATATACCCAAGAAAAGTACATTCGGCGATGCTAATCAAAGACGAGATGCATAAGTTTTCGGACAAGTATACAATAAATTATTCGTTCAATATGGTCATCTTTTCTCGGACAGCCATGTAAAAGATGTGATTAATAAGCAAATAGAGATTTTTGATATTACCACAATCAGCCTTTTTAAGGATATTCTGAAATGTGTTGGACGGAATCCAAAAACGGAAAAAAAAAAGGAGGTATAAAAGTACACACTGTCATCAATGTTGATGCAACGGTTCCCAAATTATTGTGGTTTACAGAAGCAGCAACCCACGATCATATATTGCTTGATAAATTAAAAATGGATTCGAATACCATTTATGTTTTTGATAAAGGATACAATGATTACAAGGCTTTCAAACGATTTAGTGAGA
>Ga0302296_1002448_pt1 | contig 12514 bp, 11 predicted proteins | sample III_Fen_N3_1_FD_194546 | JGI IMG/M metagenome (GOLD analysis project Ga0302296, IMG submission 194546) | Peat permafrost microbial communities from Stordalen Mire near Abisko, Sweden - III_Fen_N3_1 | ecosystem: Environmental > Terrestrial > Soil > Wetlands > Permafrost | place: Sweden: Abisko... | reverse complement strand
TGATCAGTTATTGATTGAAGATATGACCATTTTTCAGAATAATATTTTTAAAAGTCACCTACAACCTACAACAAAAAATCCCGGACCTATGCCCGGGATTTTCCCTAACTAAACCAATAAACTTAACTAACCTAAACAGAAGTGTCAGCTCTGATCTTAACCGGATCGTGCGACTGAATTTTTTCAACCTGTATATTTTTACTTTGATAAACCATAAGTGGATGGCATAATCGAAAGTTGTAATTGCAATATAGCGTAAAATTGTGAGCTTTCATTTTATTATTTATCAGATAAGTAGGCTGAGTAACAAGATTCAACACTTGTACTTCAACACCACCTCCCTTCCTGCAACTAATTACGTTCTGATACTTCACGTTGCCGATCTGATCGAAAGTGTAATTATCCTGAAGCATTTCTACAGCAGGAACTTCAGGTTGATGACCGACAACAAAACTTACCTGATCGGAGTTTGCAGCCTGAACCTGTTCGCCAGGTGGCCACATAAACATCATCCCGATCGCGAAAATGCAAACTAAAATAAATGGTTTCATGCGACTGAATTTTTGGTTATTAATAATGAAAATCAAATTTTTCAAAAATTACCGGCCGGAGAAAGGACAAATTATTTCATCCCGGCCAACGTTCGTGATTTATCGGCACTTCCCTGTGAAGATCCAAAGTAGTAGCCGTAAATCTGTGTGAGAATAGCAGAAAGGATCCCGAGTAAATACATCACAATCTCTTTTCCTTCGCCTTTAATTACTGAAGGCTTAAAAATAAGTATGTAGAAAAGCGAGAACACCAGGATAATAGTTCCAATCGCTATAAACGGCATTAGGTTCTTGTTAAGCTTCGTGCTGTTTTGGCTGTTGTTAATCTCAACTTCACGACTCCGGGCATTGCTTATATCGCCAATTACCAGTTGTCTTTCCTCCAGCGACAATTTTTGCATGTCCAACTGAAACTGCATTTCTGATTTGCGAATTTCATTGTCTAATTGGCCCTTTTCCTCTTTGGTGGTAATTACATTGTCGAGCACTTTGCCAACCGAATCAATCAGCGTGCCAGCTCCTCCTGAGAATAAATCTGTTAAAAATCCCATGATGTTTTAATTTATGCGGTTTCTCCCAAAGCTCTGATCACCCAACCATAGAAAAACTTCCGGCTGGTTGGCCGTTTCTTCACAATGTTGATGTAGCGGGCAATTTTGGCAACGGTAAACGATGCCAGAAAGTAATTGGGATCGAATTTGTTAATGGCTTCGATTGAATCAGGACCTATCACTCCATCTGCGTTGGCGCCCACCACCATTTGAGCCAGTGCGGCGCTGGTAGCAACTCCTGCATTCACTCCGAAATCAAAAACAGAATCTGCGACTTCCTGATTGATTATTTCGTCGCCTTTCAGCTTGTTCCAGAAGTTAATTATGTAGAATTCGCCAACCAGCATCCGGATTTCAGCATCCTTATCGATTGAAGCAGGGAATCCCGGTTGGCGCTTCAGTATATCGATGTTTGTCCAGCCTTCCCACTTGCTGTTCATTTTGCGAGCAATGCCTTTGTAGGTTTCGCCTCCCGGATCATCGGGATCGTTAACATATCCGCCCTCTGAAACGATTGTCTTCTGAAATGCTTTGATAAATTCTGACATGGTTATTGAATTTTGGTGAGTTCTGTTCTGGTGAAATTTAGTTGCTTGGTGAGTTTCACTGTGTGATCGGCATAGTCGGGATTCGCAATAGCCTCCTGAAGCCGTTTGATTTCTGCAGTATATTTCGCGACCATCCAAATTGTGTAGAATTCCTTGATGGTGGGCGTGGCATCGTTGGCTTCGTTAACGATTACAAAACGACTTACTATCTTCTCGTTTTCGTTGATCGTAAACGATTTTGTTGACAGCGAATACCAGGATGTTGCCTTAGTGCTTTTCGTGTAACTGCCGTCGGGCTTGGTGTAATAGCCGTCTTTTTTTAGGAGTGTAAATTTGCCACTTTGCTCTAGCCGCTTCGAAACGACTTTTGCACACCACTTTTTATACAACTCATATTCTGGCTTATCAGCTGTGCGGACGTAGGTCGGAACTGCTGAAGTGAGCAGGATGAATACCAGGATTAAAAACAGGTTTTTCATGCTGTCTCTTTTTTCGATGAATTTCGTGTTCGAACTGGCTTCAGCGTTTCCAGGCGGGTAATTGCTTTGTCGTGTTCGCTCAATATTTGCGAATGCTTGTTCAACCGGGTGTCGATAACTGCATGCTTCATTCCGCAGTTGGCCGTTGAATTATCCTGATTATTTTGGATCAGCTCAACTGTCAGTGTCAGTGCATTTACAGCCTTAATGAGCGTTTCGGTTACTGTGACCTGTTTTTGTAAGAAATAACCTACGATAGCGAGTAGAATCGTGATTGCAGCACCGGCAAGTGTCACGATGAATTTGTAGAGTTCTGGCGACATAGCGTTTTTATTTCAAACATATGCCGCAATACTGCTTACAGAAAGGACAAAAAAAAGCGACCGAAGCCGCTTTAAAAATTATGATATGAGGTTCAACTTGTGCAAAACGCGAATTATAAAGTTTTTGAAATATTATACCAATCAGTCGCAATCAATTCCTTTCCGGCAGACCCTTCGTGTAAGCCATCGCCCAATGCGCTTGCATATTCTGATTTTAAATACCCGGAACCATCATCCATCGTGTAAGATGGGGTAGTTGATATATGATCAATTCCGGTTAGTGAAGATAACCCAGCATTTACAGCTAAGGAAAAATCATAAATAGCCTGACTATATCCACGACATGGAAGTAGCTTTGTGATTATAATTTTAGCATTAGGAGAATCAATTTTAATTTTATCAATAAAAGATTGATAACGTGACAAAGTAATTTCAGGAGTTACTCCATCTTCAAAAAACTCATTAATTCCAGCGAGAATAAATACATAATTAGCTGCTAATTTAATTGCAGAATCCATATTGATGTATTTTCCCCATTGATCAAATAATTTATCTCCACCAAAGGATTGATCTGTTAACCTTGATGTTATTGTCATATGCTGAGAAACATTCCCATCGCTTGAATTATTTGCGACCAAACTGTCTCCTGAGATTATCACATTTCCTTCAATAACATTACTATCAATTATCCCTTCGATTTTTGATAGTAAGTTGTATATTTTATCTTCATTGTTTAAGTTACTTTTCACAATCAAATACTTTACTGCGATGTTGGCAAAATTCCAGAGCTGATCACCCCTTGATCCTAAAGTCAAACCATCCATCGATCCCGTTCCTGTATCTCCAAAAGCTGCACCCCTACCATTTACCTTATACTTTCCATTAATACCATCTCGAAAGATTCTAAGTATTTTAAAATCTCCGACTGTCAATAGGTCTGTTTCCATTGTCGGAGTAGATGGTAATATTTGAGTTTTATTCAAAGAAGTTTGCCACAATAAACCAGAATAATTAGCGTTCCCATCAATTGTGACAGCACTTTCGATGTAGCTAACATGCTTTATAACCAAATAAATATAATTTGGCTGTGGCATTAGGAATGATAATGTTTTGATTGAATTATTATCGAATACTATTCCTTCCGATGTCCATATCGGTTGCTTAGCTTCATTAATTTGAATAAAATCCTTCCCCGAACCAAATTTTTCATTCCATCTCGAAAGTTTATTTGATTCATTTTTTATAATTGTATCCAAATCAGTGAAGTCATAAAACAAAGAATCACCGTCATTCAGTAAATTGACCAACGCATCATAAGGCTTCATCAATGCGCCCTGTCGAACCTTCCCCAGACCAACTCCTATTCCTAAAATAGTTTTCATTATAACGAATAAAGAAGGTTTGCTACAACAGCATTTGACTCAATTTCTACAATGGTATCTTCGTTCCATCCCGGTAGAAAATATGTAGAAACAAATTCTATCTGCCCCAAGTAACGCACACTTAATAAAACCCGATTTTCATTATCGTTTTTTATTATGAAACAGTCACTATTTTTTTTCTTGAAATTTTTTGTGGCAAGATCTGTGACCGGCTTTGCGGTTGGCTGAAGTATTACAGTTTTTCCATCTTTGTCCTGAATATTCATGGTAATAATTTTTAAATGTTTACCCAAATTTAGTTTGGCGGGCTGCTAACAGAAAGGACAAAAAAAACTCCGGGCGCGACTTTAAGTCACACCCGGAGTTGTATGGAGAGGAGGCCGTTATTCTACTTTATACGCTTTTACCTCGACATCGGAAATTTTCTGAAGGTCGACATCGAAATCAAGCTGATCGATGATGAATTCACCCTCGCGGGTTCGGTATTTCTTGCAAATATTCCAGATCAGGTACCAAAGCATATTGACCGGTAAATCGAATTTAGCATACACTGGCAGGCGGTTTGCCCAAAACGGGTTCCAGAATTTCCAAAACTTATCGAGTATGCCAATTCCTTCAGCATCGTAATCGAGCGACATGGTTTCGCTCCGGAAGCCACCTTTGTTGTTTCCCTGGTAAACCATCAGGCGCGGACCAAACGACTGCTCCGCCGAACGACGCTCGTTCATTTCGCCTTTCTGGATTGCCAGGTTGCCGAACGGCCATATACCGTATACTGCTGACCATGCTGTTTTAATCTCTTCCACTTCCTCGCGGCCGTATTCGTACCACGCATCCTGAAACCCGATCGAGAATTCTTCCCAGCCTATTTCTACATGATTAAAATCGGCCAGTGTTCCCGGATCGACTTCAGAAACCGTCAATTCGCGATATTCATAAAAACAGTTCGATTCGTTCACCCAGCGAATGTCGCCCTCTTCCGGTTCGGGATCATGTAGCGCTATCAGTTCGTCCCAGGTTTCAACAGGTTCTTTGATGTCGTTTACTCGCTCCGAAATGTCGTTGAACCGTTCTTCAAACACCAGGTCTTTTTTATCTTTCTCGGAAGTGAAGCGTAGCGCCACTTTCTTTTTTTCGCCCGGATACCATTTATCGATCAGGTATTTCGAGAGGTCGAAAGCTTCACCGGTTATAATTGCATCGCGCTGGTGGATCTCGATGGTGTTGTTTGGTTTTGGATCGAAACAAAGGTTGAAAAAGTTCTGTGTCGACATGATCAGTTCACCAAGTTTCATCTTTGGCAGCAAAACATTGGTTCGAAAACTGGCCGGATAGTAACGCCGGTAACCTTCTTGTTTAATAGCATAGCGCACTTTTTCGGTAACCCATTCGCCACCATCATCATAATCTCCATAAAATTTATAAACAAGCGAGTCGCGAAATCCATATTTCCCGGTATCGATTAGCTGTGCCAAATTGCGGGTAATGTCGAAATTGTTGTAGATGCATAAGTTTTTCAGATCGGCTGAATCGCTGATGGCATTGGTTGTGACAAAGAAATTTACTTCCCGTAGCGCTTCGGTAATTATTTTGTTGAGAAACAGGAATGGTGAAACGACGGAGAGCTGCGCTGTCTTCCAATTGTCGAAGGTGATGTTTATCGGCGTGGTGATCAGCTTTACCGTCTTGTTGGTATTAAGCTTGTTGACCGTCCGGTGCGAAGTACGTTCAAAAGCATAGGTCAATATCTCGGTTTGGTTTGTTTCGTCGACCGGAAGCCCCGGTATGGTGTACTCGACCAATGGCTCTGTGAGATTGACTACGCGCCCACGATCTTTGAAAAAGTAAGGGTTCGAAAGCTCGAAGCAGCAAAATGGGTGTGTGGCCGGATTGTAGTTGGCCGAATTCACCCAGGTAGTTTGTTGCTTGAAAACAAGGAAGTCGAGCAGGCTACGCTCCTGTTCGCTTTCTCCCAATACGCCGATCTGGTTAACCAGGTTGCCCTCGTATTTGCCTGTCGAAGTGTTGTAGATAGTCAATTCGCCACGCATCAACAACATTCCATCCATACGCGCCTCCATTCCCGGAAACTTTTGATCGTTGTCGGTCCGGCGTTTCTCAAACCGGTCGGGGTTGCCAAAAATCGACTCTGTAAAGTCGTTGATTGGGAACGTAAGGCCAACAGCATACGAGCTGGGGATCTTATCGAAGCAGGTAAGCGGCGACTTCACGGTGATGTGCATCGAGAAATCGGCCGGCAGCGGAATGGGTTTGTTATTGAGGGTTAGTGTGAACATATACTAATTTTAAATTTTCTTATTTCCATGTTGCGTCAATGCTTGCGTAATTGCTCAAACTCGTTAAATTATTCCCGGCTCCTCCAAAACAAAGAGTTTTCGTTGGAGTCCCCGAACCAAAAGAGCAAGTCCACAAAGCCGGAGCCTCTCCCTGAATTCCTGAAAATGAACTCCGGTTAAAACAGTAAGCAAAACTTACCGTTTTATTAAGGAATCGAGTTCCCTCCTCTCCGTCTGCAAAGAATATATTTCTATTGAGTTGAAGTTTTGGAGTATTGTAAAACGTATAAGCGAACCCGTCCCCAACAACCGCCGTATTATATCTAAATAAATCAGCCGGAACCGTTGTCAAAGCCGAACAACCGTAAAACGTTGTATAAAAAGCGGCGGTACTTGCTAAAGTATTATAACGAAACAAATCGGTCGGGATTGAGGTTATATTATAACATGAGACAAACGTCCCATAAAAAGCGTTTGTACTTACTAACGTATTATATCTAAATAAATCCGTTGGTATTGAGGTCAAGGCCGAACAACCGGTAAAAGTATAGTTAAAAGCGTTGTCGGTTACATTAACATTGTAATTGAATAACCCCGCCGGAATTGCCGTCAAGCTCGTACAATTCGAAAACGTTTCTTTGAAAGCTCCGGTACTACTTAAAAGAGGATTATATCTAAACAAATCCGTCGGCAAAGAGGCCAAATTGGAGCAATAATAAAACGCTCTAAAAAAACCATTATACGAGACCAAAGTATTATATTGAAATAAATCTGTTGGTAATGAGGTCAACCCCGTACAATTTGCAAATACATAAGTAAACGCTCCGACGCTTGCATTAACATTGTATCGGAATAAATTCGCCGGGAGAGACGTTATTCCCGTACAACCTGTAAAACAACCCGAAAAAGCTCCGGCGGCGACTCCCGTATTATATCTGAATATATCAACCGGGATTGAAGTTAACCCGACGCAACCGTTAAAAGTTCCGTTAAACGCTCCGGCGTTTATGTTCGGATTATATCTAAATATATCCGTCGGAATTGCTCCGGTTAATTTTGTGCAACCGTAAAACGTTTCAACAAATCCGGCTCCGCTCAATGTTGTATTATATCTAAATAAATTCGAGGGAATCGCTCCGGTTAATCCCGAGCAATTTTTAAACGTTGCCTCGAATCCCGAAGCCGTCAACCCGGTGTTATATTGAAATAAAGCCGCCGGAATTGTCCCGGTTAATCCCGAGCATCCGGTAAAAGTACTTTTAAAACCCTGAGACGCAACCGCCGTATTATATCGAAATAATGTCGCCGGAATTGTCCCGGTCAATCCCGAGCAACCATAAAAAACTCCTCCGAACGCCGTCGAGAGAGTATTATATCTAAATAAGTCCGTCGGAATTGCTCCCGTCAAACTTGAACAATTGTAAAACGTTTCAACAAAAGATTGACAATTGGTAACTGGTTTAAATAAATCAACCGGGATCGTTCCAGATATTTTATTGCAACCAGCAAATGTTCTATAGAAGGGAGACCCTGCTGCGAGTCCTGTTGTATATAAAAATAGATTTGTAGGAATCGAGGCGGTTATCCCCGAACAACCATTAAAAGCATTTGCAAAAGCGTCGCCCGCAGTCAGCCCGGATAAAAGGTCGAATATTTTTTCCGGGATAAATCGCAATCCCGAACAATTCCAAAAAAGACCGTTTAACGTTGTAATTGTCGACATTCCCGTCATTGAGCCATTTGGTAAATATGTCATAAGATTACAACCGTAAAAATTCAAATTCTTAAAACCAACGACCCCCCATTGATCGACGCCAATTAAAACAAGTTTGAAATTTGTATTACCGGCGGCGTCACATACAAAAGAGGCGCAAGTCCCGTAAATCTTAACTCGATAAGTTCCGGCGACGGAGTAAACATGAGTTCGATTTGCGTCATTCCAAGCGGTTACGACCGACTTTGTTCCGTCTCCCCAACTTGCCGTATAATTATAAACATATCCGGCGTCGTTGTACGGACGATGAGGAATTGTTATCGTTTGATTTGCCGACGTCGTTTTTATGGTCATTATAAAAGTATTCTCATCATAAAAACCATTGTCAATTTTTATTTCAGCTATTACTGCTGGGTCGGTGATGTCTTCGTATCCGTTTATAGGGCAATCAACTGCCCAATCTGGAGCCACTCCGCCTCCACCTGATGGATTATGAAATTTTCCTATCATGTTGTTGCAACTGTTAAAATGATTGTTACTCCTATGTTTGCGGTCGGTGCATTCTTTGCGTAAAGCTTAACACTTCCGGCACTTGAAACTGTTTTAGGATAGATGTCAGCAGCCTTCACAGTTGCTATATCAGCATTTTCAGGAATTACATCAACCACCATCGCAGCTGTGATATTAGCATTTGCCAGGTTATATTCATAAAGACCGGAAACCAACGACCAAGACACTGACAAAAGGGAAATTCCGGTTATCTGAAGCGGTACGCTGTAAGTAGGTATCTGGTATAGTTGTGTCCAGACTGAACCGCCAACATATCTCCAGCAAAGCCATCCGGCCTGAACTGATAATTCAACCGGTACTCCATTCGTGCCGTTTGTCCCATTCGTTCCGTTGGTAGGTACTGCCAGCAGATTTGTCCAGGCTACATCGCCAACAAACCTCCAGGCGAAATATCCAGCCTGAATACTCATTTCAATTTCCCGGCCATCAGAACCATCAATTCCATTTGTGCCATCGGTGCCGTTAGTTCCGTTTATACCGTTGGTAGGAACTGCCAGAAGGTTTGTCCAGGCCACATCACCAACATATCTCCAAACGAAATAACCAGCCTGAACACTCATTTCGATTTCACGAAGATCATCAACTATCAGGCTTCTCTCATCAATTTCAATCAGCAGCCCTTTATCCGTTCCGGTTCCAATCACCTGCCGGTAGTTTCCGGTTACCCACTCTTCAGGATCGGCCTGAATAAATAAAGCACCTGCAGCAGCTACTGATAGAAAATACTTTTTGCCGGTTTCGTATTCACCAGGCAACAGTCCACCCGTGCGTATCCAAAAAGTATCGGCATCTTTTACTTTACAAACCAAACCCACAGCCCCGGCGTTGGCATCATTGTTGGCCTGTGCCAGTACCCAGGTACCTTCAGCCGTTTGCTTAACTGCCTGCCCAACTTCGAAACCATGCGCGGCCTGTGCAATGTCTTCAATCACATTGTTGTCGTGTATTTCGCGCCACAAAGCACGGATGATCTCCTGAAGCTTCCGGTCTTTTGTGAGACTTAACGTTGATAGTAGTCCGCGTATCATGCTTCGATCAGTTTTAGTTCTACATTATTGATGTCTTCAAGCGAATCCCAGAGCATTGTTTCGCCACCTTCGACATAAACGGGTATCAGGCGCGTTGCATCATCCTGATCAACAATCCATCGCTGACGCGATTCGAGAAACCAGAGCAGGTTCTTAATTTCGGCGGTTGGTTTGGAGCCTGTATTTACAATCCATACACGCGACTTGCCGGAAGATGTGGTTTTGATGGAGGCATCTTTTGTTGTCGCGCCTTTTTTGAGCGGAACAATGGCGGTTTCGCTCTCGACGTTGGCGCCAAACTTTTGCGCTCCGGTAAACCACAGCGAGTCGACTCCGGAAAACGGATTGACATTGTAGGCAAATAGTTCGTTTTCGTAGGGTTTATTATCGACAACATAATTCCGGATATCGGAAATTATCGAATTGTCGGAGGCTTTTGTGATCCAGAACTTAAAACTAAGGATCGGATATTGAGCTGTAACCTCTTTGTTGTACCCGAAACTAATCGGATTGATTGACCATTCGTATAGACCGTCGCTGTATAATGTGAACGGCTCGGTGATTTCGTCGACATATTCGTGCGGGCCGGAGTCGGTCATTTGTGTAACGTTCATGTGCAATTCGGCTTCGACATCATCGATCCATCGGCTCAGATACCAAAGCTTAATCATCTGCCGGGGCGACACTTTCATGTTGTTTGGTAAATGGGTGAGCATACGGCCGGCATTGATGTAGTAATCGGCAAAGTTGGTCCCGGCTTGGTTAAGTCGTTTCAGTGTCAAATCATCAAGCCCGCCTTTCAATACCCTGATCTGGTTGTTTTCGGCTGGCGTTGTCCATGTTTCCTGACGGACGCCGTTGACATCTTTCCATGATTCGCCGATTTCGATAGTTGCCACAAAAACAAACGGGGCACGTATTTTCACTTTGCCAATGGCTGGGTATTCAAAATCGTAATCGACTGGCTGCGCAAACATGCCCGACAGGTTGAATTCTGATACCAAACCAGATGGTGTAATTTCGTCGACAAACGGAGATCCATCGACCGCGGCACAGGTGACGCGGATCATCAGGGCGTGCATCAATAGTGGCGCGCTGGCTGTAATCTTCACCCAAATAGGGTTTGCTGATAGGTGTGTGAGTCCGCCTGTTATTTCGTGTGTAACGCTCATGAGTCGAAATTTTGAATGATGAACGAAAGATAAAGGAGACGGGGGAAGGGAGAAAGGACAGAAAAAGACCGAAGACGGAAGTCAGAAGAAAAGTCCGAGCGCGACCTGGAGTCGCACCCGGAGTGGTAGGTGGGGTTATTTTAGACCGCCGTTGGTAATTTTCTTCCAGTTGTCTTTTTTGCGCTCGTAGGTTTCGATCGCAATGCTGAAATCTTTTGAGTCGAGCCGGTCTAAAACAGCATTGAGCCGATCGAGTTGTGTGTCTGACATTCCTCCGGAGGTTGGGATTGTGGATGGTACCGTTGATCCGGATCCGCTGGAAGATGTATTTTTAGATGAGTAGCCTCCAACATACATTTGCTGAACTGGCAGATTTGCCAGGATCATTTTTGTATTGAGTTTCGATATCTGCCCGGTGCGCTGGTAATAATCAAAAATATCGAGGAACTGTTTTACCTCCGGGTTGCGTACCGCTTTGGCATTTGCAAACCATTCGTTCGCGTGATACACACCCATTGGCTGATCATCGCTGTTAGCCGGTCCGGTAAAACCACCATCTTTCTTGCCTTTTTTAGAAAACTTGGCAATTGTTTGCGCCAAAATAATTCCGGTTTGGATACCTCCCTGAACAGTATTCGCAGCAACCCAGGGTTGACCAAATGTTAAAGGTGAAGCGGCAATTGCCTTTGCGTTTGCTTTAGCAATGTTAACCCAAACTTCTGCAACTGCCAATCCCTGATTAAATAAGAAAAGCGCTTTACCAAGTGCCGATTCTTCGTCAACAACTCCTGACAGCATCGAAACGTAATTCTGTGCCAATCCAATTCGTTTTTCATTCAGCGCATATTCAGCATCGATCTGATCAGATTTTAGCTGATACATTTGCGAATTGTATCGACGTTCTGCTGCTTTAAGTGCGGTCTGATTTTTCCCTGCTAATTGTTTTTCCTTTGCATATTGGGCTTCAATCAATGCCTGTCTCGCATCAAAAAATGATTGCTGTTGCTCGAGTGTGGCAAAATTGGGATCGACCGGAGTTGCTGCAGTAACCAAATTTTCAAGATCACCAATCTTCGAGGCTTCCTTTAGTTTCCTAAGCTTATCCTGGTGTAATCGTTCCTTTTCTTCGATTGTTGCATTTATAGCAGCATTTAGTGCAGCTTCCTGATCTGACAAATCCTTTTTATCAAGCAATTGCTTTTCAAGGCCTCGTTTTTCATCACTCCAGCGCTGATTCTCCTGAGCTTTCTCTTTTTCAATTCCATCAACCAGATTTTCAATTTTGGCTTCAGCCAATTCTTTCTCAGCTGAAATAAGGAGATCCTTAATGCGCTTCTCAGCCTGAACCTGCTTTTCGAGCGATTGATTGAAAGCCTCTTCATATTCCTTGCTTCCCTTTTTGTAAACAGTCATTTTCTCAGTTAGGAATTTTATTTCCTGATTGAGCAATTCATCATTATACTGATCCTCTGAAGAGATTCCCTCCAGATGCCGTTTATTGATTAAAGCCATTTCCTTATTATTTGCAGCTTCAACTTTATCGAGCCTGTCTTTAAGCTCTTTGTCGGATAGAGGAGTATCATCATTTCCGCCGCCACTTTTTGAAATCTTATCGGCATCTGACTGATATTTTCTGAGCTGTTTAAGCCGGGCCTGACTGGCATTGTCCTGATCCTGTAACTCACGGACCAACTCACGCTTGCGCCCTGCAATTAATGCATTAATCATTATTTTCTGCATTTCGGACAAACCATCGGCTTTGCGGTTATTGTACAGTTCCTGAAGTTTTGCATCAGCATCGAGCGTTTTCTGAGCTTCAGTAAGCAGTTTACCGTGAAAATCTTCCTCTGCTTTGATCTGATCCTCCAGATTCCCTTTAAATTCTTCGAGTTGCCGGGC
>Ga0302296_1002447_pt1 | contig 12516 bp, 13 predicted proteins | sample III_Fen_N3_1_FD_194546 | JGI IMG/M metagenome (GOLD analysis project Ga0302296, IMG submission 194546) | Peat permafrost microbial communities from Stordalen Mire near Abisko, Sweden - III_Fen_N3_1 | ecosystem: Environmental > Terrestrial > Soil > Wetlands > Permafrost | place: Sweden: Abisko... | reverse complement strand
TAACAGATTGGTCTCTATTGCTTGATTTCTATTAATTACACGAATGACACTGTCTTCAATTGCATCAATAGTAAGTGAGATTACATCATTTGCCAAGACATCACTGTTACTGATAAGCCATGTTTCAGGGGCAAACTGTAAAATGTGTTCTTTTCCTTTACTATCTGTAATATAGCCACGCAAACACCCTTTTTCTACATAGAAAGAGTTAAAAGAAGAAGCCCCTTGTTCGATTAAAACTTCGCCTCTCTTGACTTTTTGGGTAACCGTTTGCTCTTGCAATAATTCTTCTAAACTGAATGGCTTCATCGTTTTTACTATAAATATTTGCTACACTCTTTCAAAATAAAATTACTTCTGTTGTTTGTATAAACAAAATAAACCAACAAAAAAGCACCGCGTTGAATCGCGGTGCTAGAGAATATTCGGTTAATGAACCAAATGGCGTTATGCCGATTTTTTCAAATGGAATGATTTGATCATTTTATCCGCAACTTCTTTGAAATCGTCTTTTCTACTTTCAAGTGTCCAAGTCATGATGAAATACAATTTGTCTTTCGATTGGATGAAAACAGTGTAATAACTGATTCCCTCACTGATACCTTCAACAGTACCGTCGAATTGCAACAATTGTGCTTGCATTCCGTCGATGGTCATTTTTTTGATAGGATCTTGTTTCGAGATTTTTACCCCTTCTTCAATTACTTCTTTGTTATAAGTAACATATTGATCCAGCAAGGTTTTTCCATCGTAATTCAACGCTTTTATTGATGGTTCAACATCGCTTACCAATTCGTAGCTGGCAACAATATACTGTTCCTTAACGGCATTCATGTACTGAAGCGGACGGTCGGCATCCAAGGTAGTTGTAGATACCATGTAGTCAGGAATGACCATGCTGAAATCTAAACTATCGATGTCAGTCTCAACATAATTCACTGTATTCAAATCTTTTTTAAGTTCTTCAAGCGACTTTTTCAAATCGTCACTGCTTGAACTGCTAAAACAAGAGGTCATTAATAACCCTAGTCCTAGGAAGAGTGTTACTCCGTAAACGGTTTTTTTCATAAAATGATGTTTTTTGTTATTGATGTATTGGTTGTACGCGATTAAAATAGGTTTTTTCTTTCAGTTAAGCGTTTATTCGCGATGTTTTAATTCCGAATCACTTCTTTTTAAGGTGAAAAGACTTGAGCATGGTTTCGGCGATAGGGGTGAATTCCGCTTTTTTACTTTGAAGGGTCCAAGCCAATACAAAGTATAAGTTGTCAGGTGATTCTACAAAAATGGCGAAATAGCTGATTCCTTGGTCAATACCCTCAACTCTTCCGTCAAATTGCAGCATACGGGCTTGCATTCCGCTTACGGTTAGTTTTTTTACCGGTTTTTGCTTGGAAATCTTCACTCCCTCAGCAATCACTTCTCGATTATAGGCAACATATTCGTCTAGTAAGTTGCCTTCATTGTGTCCTAATATCTCTAGAGCAGGAATCACATCACTGATCAATTCTGAACTCGCAATGATATACTGTTCCTTAACTTCATGCATGTATTGGAATGGTCTACCGTCATCTAGCGAATTGGTTGCTTGCATGTAGTCTGGAATTTTCATGGCAAAATCCAAACTATCGATATCCGATTCAACGTAGTTGATTTTTCCGGTAGCGATATGCTGTTTCGGGTTTCCAGATGCTGGAATCAACGAGAGACTCATGCAGGTAAACGTGAGGAGTCCCAATCCGAGTATCAGGGCAGTTTTAGTAGTGTTTCTCTTCATAGGTAGCTGTTTAGTAGGTGTTGCGTTTAATTAACAGTCGTTATTTTAATTCCAACAAGGCTTTCTTCGTGCCAATTGTTGCGGTAATATAGTCAATTTCTTTTTTCGGACTTCTTGCCGGTGAATGGCTCCTGCCGTAAAAGATAATTTGCAGGTGCAATTTGTTCCACAGGTTTTCAGGGAAGAGTTTTTTTGCATCACGTTCGGTTTCTTCCACATTTTTACCGGAGGTCAATCCCCAACGCACCATCAAGCGATGAATGTGTGTATCTACCGGAAAGGCTGGAACGCCGAAAGCCTGCGACATCACTACCGAAGCGGTTTTATGACCAACACCCGGTAAGCGTTCCAAGGCTTCAAAATCGGCTGGAACTTCGCCATTGTGTTCGTTGATCAATATATGAGAAAGGTCGTAAATAGCTTGTGATTTGCGGGGCGATAATCCGCAAGGTTTGATGATCTCTCGGATTTCTTCCACAGATACCTTTATCATGTCTTGCGGACGAGAAGCGCGTTTGAAAAGGGCGGGTGTGATTAGGTTTACGCGAACGTCGGTACATTGTGCGGATAACAACACCGCAATCAATAGTGTATACGCATCCCAATGATCCAATGGAACAGGCGTTTCTGGGTATAGTTTTTCTAATTCGGTGATAACGTAAAGCGCTTTTTCTTTTTTGGTCATTTTACCAAGATGGATGTGAACCACGAAGATATTCAATAATTAACCACATAGAGCACATAAGAACCACATAGTTTGAGCTCTAAGGTATCAGGCTTCTATGTTATCTATGTGACCTATGTGGTTAAAAAAAAATACGGTTGATAGTGAAACAACACTTCTTTCGTCATCGATTTACAGAGAGCTTACGATCGAGCGAAAACTTTCCGCTCCCACTTACTAAAATCGCTGTGCAAAGTCCAATCATGAGTAAATGGTATTCAAAACCTTCTCCTTTTTGGTTTCCGAACCAATTCATAAAAAAACCATTGTCGAGGTGGGAAGAAAGGATTATTCCTATCATGAGAACGATGGTTGAAGCTGCCCAGATGCGACTGGCGAATCCGAGAATAAGGGCGATTGCACCTGCAAATTCAATGAAAATGACCAGAAAACCGATAATCCACGGTAGGTGAAGAACATCTGTAAAATAGCCCATCGTTCCGCTAAAGCCGTAACCGCCAAAGATTCCGAGCATTTTTTGCGCTCCATGCGGAAATAGAATGAGTCCGGCTGTCAATCGGGTAATGAATCCCGACCAGTTGTTGTTGGTGTTGAAAATGAATTGTTTCATGATAAAATGGATGTTGAATTGAATTGTTTGGTAATACGTGCAATGCGCTGTCCGAATAAATAAGCGGTTTCGAGATCTTCCGGTGGATTCAGAGTTTGAGTCGCGTTGTCTGATAAGGTCATAAGGCCGAGGTAGCTTGCCATGCCATTGGGCGAAGCGGTTTGACGGTCGTTTTCAAAAGATGGTAAAATACCGGTTGAAATCCAGATCATGCTGTGTTGTGCAGCAAAAATGCTGAGTTGTTGCAGCGTATTGAGCTTGTCTCCATTGAGGGTGGATGAATTGGTGAAACCGGCTGCCAGTTTGTCTTTCCACAATTGCTTGTACCAGAATTTTCCGGTGGCTTCCATAAAGGTTTTAAAGGTCGCCGAAACGGTTCCCATGTAAGTTGGACTGCCGAAAACGAGGGTGTCTGATTCGTGTAGCAATTCCATGTTTTCCAATGCTTCTATGGTTGACACAATGCGTACTTCCGGTACTTCACTCAAAGCACCCTTGCGGATCTCTTCGGCCACCAATTTGGTATGACCGTATCCACTGTGATAAACGATACTGATTTTCATGTTGTTTGTATTGATGACACAAAACAACGAAGAGGTGAACGGGAAAAAATTAAAGTAGTTTAATAAATGCTCTGGGATTTTTGGGCAATAGGTTGCATCAACCATTCACCCGTTTCCGGCGAAGCATACTCAGAAATACGGGCGTAATTCCCAGATAAGAAGCAATGTGTTTTTGGGCGACTCGTTGTTCAAGTTGCGGGTATTTTTTACTAAAATCGTCATAACGCTCTTCGGCACTCCAAGATAAACTCCGGTGGATGCGGTCTTGCTGAGCAATGAAGGCATTTTGTAAAATGAGTCGGAAAAAGCGGTCAAACTTAGGAACTTGCTGGTACAAGCGGTCTAAGTTTTCTTTCGTAATCTGTGCTACCACCGTATCTTCCAACGCTTCAATCGAGTAGGAGGCGGGAGTTTGGGTCAAGAAGCTGTATAAATCGCCAACCCACCAATCTTCAATCCCGAATTGTACTGTTTGTTCTTCACCACGTTCATTCAACTTAAACGTGCGCATGCATCCCGAAAGCAGGTAATTTTCGGTTTTGCAAACTTCGCCTTGTTGCAACAGTAATTCCTTTTTTCGAATGGTTTTCTCCTGAATCAATGACAAAAAATACGCTTCTTCATTGCTGTCGAGCTGAATGTGTCGGGCGATATGTTGAAGGAGTTGTTTCATTTAGTTTTTTAAGTTATTTGAGTTGTTAAGTTGATTGAGTTTTTAAGTTTTTCAGTTGAACTCAAGAAACTTACGAACTCATCAGTTCAATAACGTGGGTTGTTCTTACCGCTAATGTGGTATTCATCGACTTGTCCCATTCCATTGGTCAAATAACCGACAATTATATCACTGTGGTAGTTGTTATGATCATCTTTGTAAGAAATAATACCACGGCAATCACTGGAAATTTTGATCCAAAACGTTTCACTTTCTCCAGGGTCTAATACATTGGTTTCCCCTTTTTCGCAACCCATTATGTGAACATGCTGAATTGATTTTGATGTATCATTAACCACCGTAATTCGGTAATAGCTGTTTAGCCACATTGCCAACCAAACATAGAAAAAAGCTACGGGAATGTTCAGAAAAAGTATTCCGGAAAATTTTGGAATCCCTAGATTCTCATTTTTGGAAGTGTGATAGGAAATGACAATGATTGCAACAATATTTACAATGAATGCGATCAAAATAAACCATAGTCCAGCAGAGAAATATTTACTTTCAGAAGTTAAATAATAACAAAGCATTATGTAACTCGCAATCAGAAAAGTAGCCCAAAATGTCCACTTAGTAAGCATATTGAGTTGTGTTTGTGTCATTTCTTTAAATTTCGGATTAGTGTTTCGCCAAAAGCATCAACTTTTTCAACTCGCTTTTTAAGCGTTTTCCTTCTTCGTCCAGGTTTTCGCGCGGAAAAGGAGAACCATAATCACCGGAAACTACTGCATGAACCATTTTGCCTTTAATGAAGTAACTTCTGTCTTCCGCGATTTCCGATTGTTCAAAATCAAAAGCTTCAGTGTCATTGTTTTTTTTCATACTTGTAGAATCATAAAACAGCGGTCGATTGTAATTGTAGGAACGCTCCAAAACAAACGAGAGTTCACCATTGAGCAGGTAAAACTCTGATAGATTTTGACCAGATTCACCGAAATTGCGTTCTACGATTTTTTCGATCTTGTCATTGAAATAATAAAAGCACACATATCCACCTTCCGTAGACTGATACAGATCTTTTTGCAAGACCAACGACCAATCATTCTTGGAATTGATCCGTTTGAAATTTGCCCGGATGGGTTCCAATTGTTCCTTCATGTAGTCATTGAGCACCAGGTCTTGTTCATTGTGACTTTCAATCAGTAACGTTGTATCTGAAGATTTGATATTGGTTTTGGGAGGTTGAGCTTTTACAACCTTTACTGAAGATTCGCCACCGCAAGAGAGGAGAATAATCGGCAACATCAGGAGGACTAATTTGTGGAACATATAGATGAATGAACCATTAAGATATTCAATAATTAACCACATAGGACACATAAGGACCACATAGTTTAAGCTTTAAGGTTATCCGGCTTCTATGTTATCTATGTGCCCTATGTGGTTAAAAAAAATTAGGGTTGGTATTGAAACAACACTTCTTTGGTCATTGTTTGACCATCGTGATCTACTTCAACATCAATGACCAAACGCAGCGGAGTACTTGCAGTGAGTGTATGCGTAACGGTTTCGTTCAAGGTATACGATTCCGAATGGCTATCTAAGGTATTACTGTAGACAATTGTTTGATCGTTTTGATTGTAAACCGTAATCATGTATCCGTGCATTTCGGTATTTCCAGTGATGTTTCCGGTAACCATAAACGTGTTTCCGCCGGTAATGGTGTCGTTGGCTGCAGGAGCGGTAACACTGATGCTTCCTGAAAAATCAACGTGATCTTCTTTGTCTTTTTTACAAGAGAACAAAGCAAAGGTTAAAAGGGCGAATAAACTGATTGTATATTTCATGCTGTTTTAGTTGAATAAATAATAAATTCCGGCGGTAAGGCCGACTTGTTGTTTCACATAACCGTTTCCGAGGTTTTGTGCGAGCGGGTGATGGTAATTGGCTTGCACCATTACATTTCCCCATTGAATGGTTCCTCCAACAGTTACACTGAGGATGTTTCCCTGACTGGGTGAACTGTTGATGGCTTTTCTGTCTTGGTAATCGATTCCGTTCCAAGCATATTGCAAACCACCAAATACCGACCAATTGGTGAATCGACGCATGGTGTAAGCGGTGGCGCTGAACAAGTTGCCGGGTTGATAGGCATGCTTATTGGTTCCTCTCAACATCAAGTTGCTTTCTTGAATAAATGCCCACTTGTTTTTGCGCAAAAAGAAAGACGATTGCAGCATTCCGTCCCATGTTCCGGTTCCGGGATACAACAACAACAATTCATTGTCAGGTTCCGGATAACTGGCAAAAGGCATTTTTAGCCCGCCACCAATGCTCCATCGAATGACCTTATTTCCGGTAGAATCGATGCGATTGACCGCAAAATAATGTCCGGTAATTGTGGGATCTGCCATGCCTTGACGAAAGGAATGAACACCTTCTTTGGTTTGTTCGTTGTACACCAAAGGCAAACTCATTTTCAATTGCCAGCGCGAAGCCAATCGAACGGTTCCCGTAAGATCCAATCGCTGGAAACGCTCTGAACTGCTCACTGCCGTTTCATTAAAAATGCCCGGATGATGACTATTGTAGCTGCGGTACTGATAAGTGCAACCAATGGCGTGACGATTTCCAGCAGCAACCGTTCCCAATCCCAATGCGGAATTCACAGCGCCACAGACATCACATGCCAGTGCGTTCAAACTTAAAAGCATACCCGCAACCAATGCGAATAACTTCATATTCGAAATAAAAAATTAACTAAATGGAATAAGTGCTTTCTTGTACTTGGTCTACAACGGATGGTATTGTATCCGCCACGGCGAATACGCTTTCTTTTTCCCACGAATTCACGAATTATGGCGCTCCTAACGGAAGCGCTAATGATGTGTTCGACAATCCACTCTAGCTATTTACACTTAAACTTTAAAAGAGCGAGGGCGTTAGCCGAGCTAAAATCTGTGCATCTGTGGGAGACACGTTGTGTTCCAGTACAAGAATAATCTGATCGAAATCAGACTTGTGGCGGATGGAAAATGGTGTTGGAGAAAGAGCGGGGTGCTTTTTTAAGATCGTTCCAAAGTGTTAACGTGTTTTCTGTATGAATCGAAGTTTCTGCCGTGGGAAGGATTTCAACCGACGCAATCACCCATTCCAATTCCTTTAACTTCAATTGTTTAGGAGTTGTTGGCGCTTTTTGCGGTTGCGGTTCTTCCAGTTTCTGTAATTGCTTCGCCAAGTGACACTTACCGTTACACTTCAATTTTGGCTTGGCTTTGTTCACACACAATTCTTTAGCCACGTAATCCATATTGGCTACATACCAAATATTCCACGATAGCGAGGTAATGTCTTTCGCCATGATACTCATGATGAAAAAACTCACAACTGCTATGACGATGGATTTTCTCACGTACTAATAAATGGCAGGAAATGCGCCCGGATCGACTTCGTTCATAATTCCGTAAGCTGTTTCAACAATGTCGTCGATGCTCGGTTTTGAGAAGTAATCGCCATCAGTACCGTAAGCAGGACGGTGATCTTTTGCACTCAAGGTAACCGGAGCAGAATCGAGGTGGAAATACGCTTTTTGTTCAACCAAAATTTTGTCGAGCATATATCCTGTAGCACCGCTGCTCACGTCTTCATCAATGATCAACAAACGGTTTGTTTTCGCCAACGATTCGCTGATAACATGATTGATATCGAATGGAATCAAAGTCTGCACATCGATCAATTCTACCGAAACGCCTAACTCCGTCAATGATTGAGCAGCTTGTTCGCACAAGTTGAATGTTGATCCGTAGGAAACAATGGTTAAATCCGTTCCTTTTTTCACGATTTCAGGTAAGCCCAATCCGATGCGGAAATCGCCGATATTGGTTGGCATTGGTTCTTTGGTACGGTAACCGTTTAATGGTTCTATCACCAATGCCGGTTCATCTGCCGCCATCAATGTATTGTAAAAACCTGCCGCTTTAGTCATGTTACGTGGCACGCAAATGTGCATTCCACGCAGGGAGTTGATGATCATTCCCATCGGGCTTCCACTGTGCCAGATTCCTTCCAAACGGTGACCGCGGGTACTCACAATCAACGGTGCTTTTTGTCCGCCTTTTGTACGGTATTGCACGGTTGAAAGGTCATCCGACAAAATCTGAATGGCGTATAATAAATAATCGAGGTATTGAATCTCGGCAATTGGACGTAAACCGCGCATGGCCATCCCAATTCCTTGACCGATAATGGAGCATTCACGAATTCCAACGTCTGAAATACGCAACGTACCGAATTGTTCTTGCAAACCTTCCAACGATTGATTCACACCACCAATTTTTCCTGCATCTTCACCGAAGATCAATGCTTGCGGGTAGTTTTCGAAAATAGAGCGGAAGTTTTCACGTAAGATAATACGACCGTCTTCCAGGGTTGGAGTTGCTTCGTAAGTCGGATCAACAGGCGTGATGTTCAATGCATTTTGCTCGGAAGTAGAGTACAGGTTCTCGCTGTAACGATCGTAATTCTTCGCTTTTTCGCGTTCCAGCCAGAGAATCAATGCCTGACGTGCCGGACCGTTTTCACCGCGTACAATGCGTAAACATTTACGAACGGCATTAAAAATATCTTTTCGAATCGGCTCCATTGCTTTTTCAAGCGCCGTAATTTCCAATTGAATAAATGAACCTTGCGTACTTTCAGCGGCTAAAGCTTTCAGTAATTCAAGGGCAGAAGTCAAATCTTGTTTTAAGACGTCGCAAAAGGCAGACCAGGCAGCGCGTTTGTCTTCGTTTACCGCTTTTTTCGCATCGGCTGAAATGGCAGTCAATTCTTCTTCGGTTGCAATGGCTTGTCCTTCGGCTTCAAACGACAAAATCCATTCTCTGAACTTGGCGATACAGTCAAAATCAGATTCCCATTTCAAGCGATCTTCCGATTTGTAACGTTCGTGTGAACCCGATGTTGAGTGACCTTGCGGCTGATTGACTTCTTTTACGTGAACCAATACCGGAACGTGTTCTTCGCGCGCTACAGCTACTGCTTTTTCGTAGGTTTCGCACAAATGTGCATAATCCCAACCTTTGGTAACGAAAATCTCATATCCTCCCGGATTTTCAGCAGTACGTTGCATTCCCGAAAGGGCTTCTGAAATACTTCCTTTCGTGGTTTGAAACTCGCGTGGAACGGAAATTCCGTAACCGTCGTCCCAAACAGACATCACCATCGGTACCTGTAACACACCGGCAGCGTTGATTACTTCCCAAAACGGACCTTCAGAAGTAGAAGCATCACCGATTGTTCCGAACGCAACTTCATTCCCACCGTTGGTGAATTTTTTGAATTCCTCCAAATCTTTCAACGTAGGGTGATTGCGGTATATTTTAGACGCTTGAGCTAGGCCCAATAAGCGTGGCATTTGTCCTGCAGTAGGCGAAATATCGGCGGAACTGTTTTTCTGAGCCATCAGGTTTTTCCAGTCACCATTTTCATCGAGGTTTCTGGTAGAAAAATGTCCTCCCATTTGTCGACCGGCCGATTGCGGTTCTACTTCACTATCCGTATGTGCATACAAACCAGAAAAGTACTCGCGAACGGTCAATTGATCAATGGCCATCATCAAGGTTTGATCGCGGTAATATCCTGAGCGGAAATCACCGTCACGGAACTGTTTGGCAAGGGCAAGTTGGGCGAGTTCTTTTCCGTCGCCGAAGATTCCGAACTTCGCTTTTCCGGTCAACACTTCTCGTCGACCCAAGAGCGATGCTTCTCGTGATAAACAAGCCAACCGGTAGTCATTCAGCACTTGTTGCTTGAATGTTTCAAAATCTACGGATGTAGTTGTTTCAGAGATTACTTGATTTGCCATAGCCTATTTTTGTTGCACAAATATAGAAAATAAAGCCCATAACGCAGGAGTGTTACCGATAGAAAATGCGGTGTTTGTCCTGCGAATAACGTTGCTGACCAAAAAAAATGTTTTTCCCACAGATGCACAGATTTCAGCTCTCAGCCTTAGGCTGACTCGCTCAAGTTTAATTGGTAATATGCGCTGCCGTTAGGAGCGCAAAAATCTGTGTATCTGTGGGATATGAAAGTCCTGATTTGATTGTTTAGATGCTTTTTCGGAAAAATAATTGAACCGAACAGTGACTTACCTGTATTGAGAGTCAATCCTATAAGATTGTTACCATGAAAAAATCCGTAATCACCTTTTTTGCCCTTCTTTTTATGATCGATGTCTCGGCTTCGAGTTTCTATGATCAATTGTGTGCGTTTAATTTTAACTGGAAAAACCATGCATCGCAAGCGCCTGAAGGCGAATCGCGCGTGTTTGCTTCCGATAAAGAATACATTCAAGCACATTTGACAAGCGTTCTCGCTATTCTGAGAGCTAATCCGGGAAATGAGTTGAGTAAGGAGCAGTTTCGTTCGCGAATGCAGCTAATCTCGTTACTGGACGGTTATCGTTTGGCAGGAAATTTCCCGATGAATTATTACCGCAACGAGCGCATTCCGGTGTTTATTGATGAACACAATACCCATTGCGCGGTTGGTTACCTGATGCAGCAAACAGGTCATGAAGCCATGGCGCGACGTATTTCCGCCACGGATAATTATGTGTGGGTGAAAGACATTAAAGATGCTGAAGTTCCTGCATGGCAACTAGCTTCAGGCTTTTCTATGGACGAACTAAAACTCATTCAGGGAGCCTATTTTTCCTATATACCAGATGCAATGATTCTCCCTAATCGGTATGAAGTTCCACAGAAACCCGAGTGCATGACGGCTTATTTTGAAGAACCGAACGTAGCACCAGAAAAACGCACGAAATGGAAAGTATGGCTGAATGGCGAAGGACAAAACGGTGTGTTGAATGGTCGCTGGGAACAAAACTATTCGGAAACATTGCCATGGATTACCGGACATTACACCCACGGAAAACGTTCCGGGAAATGGGAAGAATATTACCAGGGAACCACTCAATTGTGCCGTACCGAGTTTTGGGAAAATGACAAGTTGAATGGCATCCGCACGCGTTTTGATCGTTATAATGGTAAAATCATTGAAGAGATTTTGTTCAAGGATGGAATTGCCGTTACCAAAACCAATTACGAACAAGGTTTTAAGTATGTGCGCACGCAGATCGATTCGACACTTGTATGGACAGATGTGTACAATCTTCAAGACGAGTTATTGGCTTCCGGAAAAGAAACCATCCACAATCCGGGCAACTTACAATGGTTCCAGAATATAGAGTTGACAGCATTAAATTCCATTTCGCTTTCTTCGCAACGAATGAATACCATGAGCAATAATGGCGAAAACAATGATCTCGGTTATCAGGGAGTTGATTTGTATGCTACGCCCAAATTGGTAGAATACAAGAAAGAAGGTGCGTGGATGTATTATAGTAAATTGAGCGGATATGCATATTACCGACTTAGGGGCAATGATTTTTACAATGGTTTTCATGCGATTAGCCAACAGCTGAGTTTGACTTTGCAATATGATTCCATTCGCGTAGATTATGTAGACAATCAGTTACAGCATTTCTACGGGTACGGAGCAACCGATTTTGTGCATTTGTTTGTGGAATTTTACAAACCGAAGCCTTCGGTGCTGACTCTGAACAACTTTCAATTCGAAGATCAGATTCAAATCCAATACATACCTCAATTTGGTAGAGGTTATCGTCATTTTGAATCGTTACCGGTTGTGAAAACAACAGGACAGTACAACGAATGCGGTCAGAAAATAGGCGAGTGGAAACACTATGACGAAAAAGGGATTATTTATAAACTGGAAACGTTTTTAGTGCCGAGAGACGAGGAAGAGGAAAGAGCTTCTCGTTAGTTTTAACGTTGATTTTCTAGAGAAAAGTGTAAAATTCTAAACTTTTAAAAGTGGCAATTTTTAGAATTTTACACTTTTAAAGAAAGTCCATTTTCATTGGCCTGTAGAAGGTGTCATTGTATTTTTGAAACGAAAAAAGCGCCGTTTGTATTGCTACAGACGGCGCTTTTTACTTTGCTACGAAAAAAGAATCGGGTGCCTTAATCCCAATCCCAAGGTTCGAAAGGTTGATTTTGGTAAAGCATTCCGCTGTTTTGGGTTTGCGGGTATTGTATGGTTACTCCTTTTACGATGAGTTTTTTACCGACAGGAATTTCGATTTTGATTTCTACTTCCTGGTCTCTGAAACCGTCGGTTGTTGGGTAAGTATAAGTGGGT
>Ga0302296_1002445_pt1 | contig 12519 bp, 9 predicted proteins | sample III_Fen_N3_1_FD_194546 | JGI IMG/M metagenome (GOLD analysis project Ga0302296, IMG submission 194546) | Peat permafrost microbial communities from Stordalen Mire near Abisko, Sweden - III_Fen_N3_1 | ecosystem: Environmental > Terrestrial > Soil > Wetlands > Permafrost | place: Sweden: Abisko... | reverse complement strand
CAGCTTTACAAACACCTGCCCTGAACTCTGGGAAATCCTTGTAATGTTACAATGACCCGCTTTCAACTCTGGAGACACATTGTAACGTTACAATCACCCGTTTTGAACTCTGGGAACACTTTGTAATGTTACAAGGACCCACTTTGAACTCTGGGAACACTTTGTAACATTACAAGGACCCACTTTCAACTCTGGGAACACTTTGTAAACTTACAAGGACCCGTTTTGAACTCTGGGGACACTTTGTAACATTACAATCACAACTTTCACCCGGAGTTGGGTACCTGATGCATGGATACGAATGTAAAAATATGTCTTTCAACATATTTTGCATTTTTTTGATCGTTTTTATTATCAGCATCTTGACTTGTATGGTACAAATGGTGTAATTTTAGAGAAAGTTGAACAATTAAAAATAAAAACATGGAAAAAATTGAAAACATCCTCCTGTCACGCCTTCGTAACAACGAGCATTCTCAGTTTATGACCGATCTCAATAAGTTGATTCTAACTTCACAGGCTTCGGAACTGGCCATTGATGATTTATACCCTTCGTTCGAGAGTATACTAAACGCAGAAACCGCTGCCATGCGCGTTGAATTGGGTAGCAGTAAATCGAAAGCCGTTGAAGAATGCAACAGGCAGCGTGGCAATACCTGGAACGCCATTTCGATGCGCACCAATTCAGCCTTGCTGAGCCCGTTTCCTGACGAAGTAGCCAGCGCCGAGATAATCCGTCGTGCGATTGATCTTTATGGCGATGTCCGCACCCTGACGCACAACGAAGAGAGCGCTGCAACGACCAACCTGGTTGCCGATTTACTGTTGCCTGCCAATGCCGAACATTTAGACAATGTGGGCATACAGCGTTGGGTTCCTGAACTGAAAAGTGAAAATGAGCAGTTCCAAACCATTTTCGACGAACGTAATGCTGAATTTGCCAATCGCGAAAGTGGTGATGTACGTGTCGTACGTCAGCAAATGGATCCGATTTACGAACAAATTGTTGAGAAAATAAATGCTTCGATTGTGATGAAAGCAGCCAAACCGGCAGTCAGCGGCTTTGTAATCGAGCTCAACGAAAAAATAAAATACTACAAAACAACGCTGGCCTCGCGCAGTAGCCGTAGTAAAAAGACCGAGAAAGCATCGGCTGAAAAAACACAATAATCAGTTTTACTTTGGGTGTTCGAAAAACAAGATTTTTTTGGGTGTTTCGTTTGTTGATGTCACTGTTTCATTAGTTGCTTAGGGGCTGTAAGATGGGGAACTTACAGCCCCGTTTTTATCAACAAATATCAGTCGGCATCCGAAAAAAACCTCATTAATTCTCGTTGAATTCTTTGATTGCCCCGACCATTGCCACAATGTTTTCGACGGGTACATGGGCTTGAATGTTGTTTCCCGTGTTAAACACGAACCCGCCATCACGCGCAAATATTTCACAGAAACGAAGCACTTCTTCGCGCACCTTTTCGGGAGTTGAATAGGTCAATGCAATTTGCATATCAATACCACCGCCCCAGAAAACCAAGTCTTTTCCATAGCAATATTTAAGTTTCGCCGGGTTCATTCCCTGGGCGCTTAAATGCACCGGATTGATAATGTCGAATCCGGCTTCAATAAAACTTGGCATAAACGGTTCAACCGCCCCGCACGAGTATTTGAAGGTCTTCCAGTTTGTTTTTGAGTGTATCCAATCGTTAATCCGGCGATAAAAAGGCAACCAAAGTTCATCGAAATGTTCCTTCGTGTAAAAGGTTGAATCCTGTGTACCGAAATCGTGTCCGCAAATAAAAACAGCATCCAGGTTTTTGCCGATCGCCTCGTGCAAACGACGATAATTTTCGATTGCAATTTCAGCCTGACGATCAAAAACAGCTTTGATCTGATCGGGTCGCTTATTTGAACTCATCTGCCACGCTGCTATGTCGAGGATGCCTTTCGGATGTTTCAGCTGTTTCGCCGGAACTAAAGCAGGGTCGCCAAAGGTAGTTGCGCCGAGTCTGGCGATCACAGCTTTCCTGGTTGCCCTGGCTTTTCGGGTAGCATCTTTCCAGAATTCCAGATCGCTGTCCGAAATCAGCCCAAATCCTTCGAGGTTGTCGGTTACATCCGGGTTTTCCTCTACAATTGGCTCCTGGCGCACGATGACATCAAATAAATAACCATTTTTTGCCATCCGGGCCGATGGTGAAGCCGAAATATCGCCTTCAGGATAAACCAACATACCGCCATTTTCTTCTTTTTTTGTTTTGAAACCTTCAGGAACAAGGACATTCTGACCCCAGTTGGTTGTAAATTCAATAAACGGTTCGTGGTTATAAATGCCAAACAGGTCATTTTTACCCCAGGCGCCAACCACATCAATGCCCATCACATCAATCAGTTCCTGATCAACCTCGCCAAGCATCTGGTAAGGTTCAATGACACGGACAGGCTTGTTTTCCAAACCGTAATAATTCCTGAGATTTTCAACAGATTGAACATGAATTCCGGTTACTGGGGTCGATCCAAAATCAACCGCCAACTGATCCGGTTGCTGATGATTTATGGTCAAATCGAATCGTTCTTTTGAGGTCATTTGGTATAAAGGTTTAAGTTCACAGGTAAAGTTAAACTATTGTTGTTGAATATTCGTCAACGAAATAAAATTATAGTCATTAAATTTCATCACTGCTACGTTAATGACAGTACAAAAACATCCTGACCCTTATTCAGAACTATTGCCGATTGTATATATTTGTAAGCTGGCAAGGAGGTCCGCCATTAAGCACCTGTACCGATTATCAGGCTGATGACATCTACCTCTTAATTAAAAAGGAAAAAGGAAAAAGTCATTGGGAAAATTTTCCGAATGACTAATGACCATTTCCTATCGTTATTCAGTAGATATCTTTTTTAGTCCAGATAAATATGGACAAGATTGCTGTCGATAAATTATGTAGTATCTATTTTTATGGTAAAATCAATCATGCTTGTTGGATTTGGCGGATTCATTGGAACGGTTGCCCGTTTTTTAATCTCCAGATATTTTCAACTCAATTACACTTCAGTTTTCCCCTGGGGCACGCTTGTCGTAAACATACTTGGTTGTTTGCTTATTGGCATTATTTACGGCGTTTCAGAGAAAGGTGATTTTTTGAGTCCTGAAGTTCGATTATTCCTTACGGTTGGAATTTGCGGTGGTTTTACAACCTTCTCTACATTTTCAAACGATGCTTTTCTATTACTTCGACAGGAGGAATGGATTCGTTTCGCATTCTATGCGTCATTTAGTTTTTTTCTTGGGCTTTTAGCCGTTTACGTTGGCCGGATTATCATCAAACTAATCTAAAATGAAAAACAATACACAAGTTGGCATATTACGAGTTTACATCAGTTCGACCGACCGAACCGGACAAACGCCCCTATCCGAATTCATTGTGTTTCAGGCAAAAAAAGAAGGGATTGCAGGAGCCACTGTTCTTAAAGGAATGTTGGGATTTGGGGCAAGTTCGGTTATTCACTCGTTCAAATTCTGGGAAGTTAGCGATAAAGTACCAGCTGTCGTTGAGCTAATTGACGAAGAAGACAAGCTCCTTTCCTTTTATGAAAAGATCCGCCCGCAACTTGAATCGATGAAATATGGTTGTCTGGTAACGTTCGACAAAACTACGGTCATGCTTTACAAATCAGGCCAGAAAAAAAATTTTGATCTTTGAATACCTTGGAACAAGCCGTTCCATTAAAAAAACAAGCGGTTCAGTTTTTAAAACTGTAACCGCTTGTTTTTTGTGACCCCGGTAAGACTCGAACCTACAACCTTCTGATCCGTAGTCAGATGCTCTATCCATTAAGCTACGGGGCCATTGCAAAAGCGATGCAAATGTAATACTTATCAGAAAAAAAACAATTCTGAGAAGTATCTTTTTTGCTTATTTATAGATATTCCTTTTGTCGAAATTAAGAACACCCTCATTATAAAAGATTTAAATCTTCCTGTATGCAATAAAACTTCAACTATTTTTCACGACTAAGAAACCGCTTTATTTCGGAAAAACTCATTCGTTTCACATTGGTAATAATCACATCCGGACTGACAAAATCTCCATATTGATTGCATTCATTGATAACTCCATTAAAAAGACTCTGAATATCCGTTTTGACAGGTAAAAGAAATACTGATACGGCAAGATTTTCATCAAAATTGATTTCTTCAAAAATGCCTTTATTGTTTTGAATGGCATACTCCAGTTCATTCTGGATCACCTTTTGCTGAAGTTCAGAATATCGAACCACATTTTCATTCCCGATAAAAACTAAAAAATACCTCAACTTCTGGTCTCGTCCTCCTAATCCGGTCGAAATATAGACTTGTTGTTCATCCATAAGAGAACTCTGCAAAACCATACGACTTTCCTGTAAGGCCAAAATACTCCAATCGCGTAACTTGACATCAGGCATTTTAGTGTATTTCTCAATGGCACGAAATGCTTCAACTTTTTCCTGTGAAGCAAGAAGAACAAGCAAATTTTTCTTTTCCTCAAGAGGAACGTTCTGATCAAAAAGGTCAGTTATGTGTTGAAGGATCATTTCATCCGAAAAATGGTTATTAATATCTCTGGCATAATTGAAATATTCCAGCTGAAGTTCAACATCAATTTGTTCTTCCAGAATGCTGAAATTCTCCGGCAGGGTTGAAATAGCTTCTTGAATCCTCTTGTAAATGTTATGCTTCTCCATTTGCTTTTTCGTGATTTGCAAAAGTAGCTGAATCAAAATTGATTTTTCAAGAAAAGCATGTTTTTTAAGTGTTTTGTAAAAACTTAAATATCTTTGCGCCGTTATTCTTATTTAGTTTAAATTAGCATAGCATCAGAAAACGATAATTGTGAGACTCGCTGAAGTAAAAAATAAAGAGACTGTAGTAATTACCAAAGTTTTAGGTCATGGTTCTTTTCGGAAAAGAATTACTGAGATGGGTTTTGTAAAAGGGAAAGAAGTTACTGTAATCAAAAATGCCCCCTTTAATGGTCCTATTGAGTATAAAATTCTGGATTACAATATCACTTTGCGCCGAACCGAAGCTTATTTAATTGAGGTGGTCAGCCAAGATGAAGCACAGAATATAATCACTCAAAACTTTGAAGGTGTTATTGATTACGAAAACCTGAAAGTATCAGCCAAAGAAAAAGAACTTACTATTAATATTGCATTGGTCGGAAATCCGAATAGTGGAAAAACGACTTTATTCAATTTTATTTCAGGTTCAAAAGAACATGTTGGTAATTACAGCGGAGTTACAATTGATGCAAAAAAAGCAACATTTACAAGCAATGGATATAATTTTAACATTTTCGATCTTCCAGGAACATACTCATTAACAGCTTATTCTCCCGAAGAAATCTATGTTAGAAAATTCATTATGGAAGAAACTCCGGATATTGTAATCAATGTGATTGATTCATCAAATCTGGAACGAAACCTTTTTCTTACGACTCAATTGATTGACATGGATATCAAAGTGATTATCGCTTTGAACATGTATGATGAATTGTTGAAAAACGAAGTAAAGTTTGATTACCAGAGCTTAGGAAAACTGATGGGTATCCCGATCATTCCAACTGTAAGTTCAAAAGGGAAAGGTATTCAGGAATTAATTAGTAAAACCATTGAGGTATACGAAGATCAAGATCCAATTGTGCGTCACATCCATATAAACTATGGCCTTGAACTTGAAAAATCGATTCAGTCTCTTCGGACAAAAATTAAACTGGAAAAACCAATTACCGACAACATTTCATCCAGATTCTTAGCGATCAAACTACTCGAACGAGACAAACAAGCAACGGAATCATTGGCTTCGTATCCAAATTATTCTGAAATTGAGAAGGCCGCCCAGAGCGAAATCAGGAGAATTGAACGATTATACAATGAAGATTGTGAGACAGTTATAACCGACGCAAAATACGGATTTATTTCCGGAGCGTTGGAAGAAACGTATAAACAAAGAGAAAAGAAAACGACAAAACCTTCAGAAAAGATTGATAATATACTGACTCATACCTTTTGGGGGTTTCCTATCTTTTTCCTCTCGATTTCTTTGTCTTTTTATACCACATTCAAAATTGGTGGATTTCCGATGCATTGGATTGAAAATCTGGTTGCATTCGTAAGTCACTCTGTTTCAAAAATACTGGTGGATGGAATGTTAAAGGATTTACTCGTCAACGGAATAATTAATGGAACAGGCAGTGTTTTGGTTTTTCTACCAAACATATTAATTCTATTCTTCTTTTTGTCCATTATGGAAGATTCAGGCTATATGGCCAGAGTAGCCTTTATAATGGATAAAATTATGCACAGGTTTGGATTGCATGGCCGTTCTTTCATTCCAATGGTGATGGGATTTGGTTGCAATGTTCCGGCAATCATGGCAACCCGTACTTTACGGAGCCCAAGTGACCGGCTACTTACAATGTTGATAATCCCTTTCATGTCGTGTAGTGCACGACTTCCGGTCTACGTATTGTTTATTACTGCTTTCTTTCCCGAAAATCCCGCATTACTGTTAGGTGGTATTTATTTTTCAGGGATTTTGATTGCATTCCTGACTGCTCAACTTCTAAGCCGAACCCTTTTTCGAAATAAAGAAACACCTTTTGTGCTTGAATTGCCACCGTACCGGTTTCCTACTATGAAAAATATTTTTATTCATGTATGGGACAAAGCACAACAATATCTTCGAAAAATTGGAGGAGTAATTCTTATTGGTGTTATTTTTATCTGGGCGCTGGGATATTTTCCGAGAGAAACTACTATAAAAAAAAGCAGCCAGATAACTCAGATAAATAACATTTTGAACACGAAAACAAAAGAAAATACTGATTCATTGCAAATTGCACAAATCAATAATAACGGTCAGAAACTTCAACATAGTTATCTTGGCCAGTTAGGCCAAATTATTCAACCGGTAATGTCTCCACTTGGATTCGATTGGAAAATGAGTATCAGTCTTCTGGCCGGACTACCTGCTAAAGAAATCATTGTGAGCACAATGGGAGTTTTGTATCAGGTTGATCAAAGCAAAAAGGACATTGGTTTGAGTCAAAAATTAACTCAGGAAAGATATATTTCGGGTGAGCAAATCGGCAAAAAGGTTATTACGATACCTGTTGCATTGGCTTTTCTGACATTTGTATTAATCTATTTCCCTTGTATAGGTGTTATAGCAACTATAAAAAGTGAATCGGGAAAATTAAAATGGGCGATATTTACGGTGGTCTACACAACAACTATCGCCTGGATATTTTCATATTTAATTTTACATATTTCAATGTTTTTACATCTGTAAAAAACAACACGACAAAATTATGATACAGGAAATAATTGTCTATCTGATCATTACAATCGCTTTCGGCATGTTGGTATTAAGTATGCTCCGATTTTTCAATCTTGTTGGAAAGAAGGAAGTAAATTCATCCAAATGTGGCGGATGCTCAACAAGTTGTGAAATGAAAGAGCTACATCAAATTAGTAAGATCAGAAAATACGATCAGTATAAACTCTATTTATAAATTTTTAAGTAACGATATAGCTTTTGCAGGGTTTTCAGAACCAAAAATAAAACTACCAGCAACTAAAATATCAACACCCGAATCATAAAGTTTTTTGCCAACCTCCAGATTAACACCACCATCAACTTCAATCAGAGTATTTGTTTTTCTCTGGTTAATCATCTCTTTTAAAGCGACCACTTTGCGATAGGTGTTTTCAATAAATTTTTGGCCACCAAAACCTGGATTTACCGACATCAGTAAAACCATATCCAAATCATCAAGAATATCCTCCAATAAAGCAACTGGAGTATGCGGATTAAGGCATACACTTGCCTTTATACCCAATTCTTTAATTTGCTGAATGGTTCGGCTCAAATGGGTACAAGCTTCGTAGTGAACCGTTATTATTGAGGCACCGGCGTGATAATAATCCAGAATATATTTATCAGGATTTTCAATCATGAGATGAACATCCAGCGGCTTTTGGCTTATTTTGTGAACGTCCTGAATTATTGGCATACCGAAGGAAATGTTAGGGACAAAAACTCCATCCATAACATCACAATGGATGAAATCAGCTTCGCTCTGATTAATCATTTCAATATCATCACCCAGCTTAGTAAAATTTGCGGCAAGTATTGAAGGTGCAACAAGTCTCATAAATCATTATTTTTCTATCAAAAGTAAGATTTTATCGCATCTTTCAAATCAACACAAATAAAAAAAGCTGCTAAACGCAGCTTGATTAAAAATTAGAGATAGGCTTTTAATAACTTACTTTGGTAGGCAAGCCGCATCTTTTTAATGGTTTTATCTTTAATTTGCCGAACCCGTTCTCTGGATAAACAAAACTCATCTCCAATTTCTTCAAGGGTATACTGGCGATGCCCACTTAAACCAAAATAATAACGAATAACTTCGGCTTCGCGTTCGTCTAAAGTTGACAATGTTCGCTCAATTTCACAGCAAAGCGAATCATATATTAAACCTTTATCTGGGTTTAGCGCATTTTCATTTAACAAAACATCATATAGATTAAATCCGTCTTCATCACACACCGGAGCATCCATCGAAATATGATGCGACGAAACTCGTATTGCATCTTCAACAACCGCTGGCGAGGTTTCAAGCAAAAATGCCACTTCATCAGTTGTAGGCTCCCTTTGATATTCCTGTTCAAGGCGAATAAACATTTTATTAACTTTGGTAATTGATCCAATTTTGTTGACAGGCAATCGAATTATCCGAGATTGTTCGGCCAAAGCTTGCAAAATTGCCTGTCGAATCCACCAAACCCCGTAAGATATAAATTTAAAACCACGAGTTTCGTCATACCGTTGAGCAGCCTTAATTAAACCAAGATTACCTTCATCAATCAGATCCGGCAAACTAAGACCCTGGTTTTGATACTGTTTAGCTACTGAAACAACAAATCGTAAATTAGCTTTTATTAAAGTCTCAAGTGCCTCCTGATCCCCAGTCTTGATTTTTTTTGCCAATTCAACTTCTTCTTCGGCAGTAACCAAATCAATTTGACCAATTTCGTACAGGTACTTATCAAGTGATAAAGATTCCCTGCTTGTAATCATTTTTGCAATTTTAAGCTGTCTCATTATCTATATTATGAAGATTTCTTAATCTGTAAGTTTTTTTATCAATTTTTACATGACGAAATTAGCTATTATGAAATTTCTACAATTTAATTTCAAATAAATGTAACTGAACCATACGTTTTATGGCCTGAATGGTAAAAATAAGCGGTTGAACGATTTTTTTTATTGAATGATGACACCAAAAACGGATCTAAAAAACAACATAAATACCCTAAAAATGGAATTACAACTGATTTTTTAGCTTTTGCTTTGGTATATTTTAGGATTTAGCTATACTTGCACGAAATTTCGAACAAGTACTATTATCCAAATTATCAATTCCACATTTCTTTTTTCAATCACTTGACCTTTTGGATATTAACAAATCAATCAAAAATTATGTATGATATTATTGAATTAAGCAGAAAATTGCTGCCTGACTTAAAAGAAATCGCAAAGGAGCTTGATATTAAAAAAGTTGAATCTTATAAGAAGCAAGACTTAATATATAAAATTCTTGACACCCAAGCCATTCTAGCTTCAGAAAAGAAAATCGATGAAAAAAAACTAAAATCTCCAAGAGATTTAAATATAAAACGCGAAGAAAATGCGGTTTTAAAATTTTTTAGTCGTAGAAAGGAAGAAAAACAAATTGAAAATCCTGAAGAAAAAACAGAAGAAAAATCAAAACCTGAAAATCCAGTTGTTTCAGTAGATAATGAACCGAAGAAAGAAGGCAAACGGGAATTTCAGATTAAGAAAAGACCTCGTACTGAACACATCAAAGCGGGATCTTCAAATCACAACCCAAATCCAAATCAAAAAATAAATCCAAATCAAAATCCGCAGGAGAATCCAAAACAAAATCCAGATAAAAAGCAAAAACAAAACGAAAATCCAAATCCAAATCAAAGGCAATTTCAACAATTAAAAGTTAGGCAAGAAATCCTGCTTCCGGAGGATCCGATAGAAATTGAATCGGAGGATATTCTTATTCCTGAACCAATTGAAGAGTTGGAAACAATTTTGGCTACAAAACAGGAACCAATCATTGAACCTTTGATACCTGAAGAAAGTAAACCCGAAGATTCGTTTGAAAAAAGAAATGAAAATCTGAATAAAAAGAAAAACTTCGATAATAATCCCAAATGGGAGAATCGCGACAATCAGGGACTAAAACAACCAAAACAACAGAATCAGGAAAAACCTTATGAATTTGAAGGAATTATAAGTAATACTGGTGTTTTGGAAATTATGGCTGATGGATATGGCTTCCTGCGGTCGTCTGATTTCAATTACCTGAACTCGCCTGACGATATCTATGTATCTCAATCACAAATTAAACTCTTCGGACTCAAAACTGGCGATACAGTCACCGGGACAATTCGTCCACCTAAAGAAGGGGAAAAATATTTTCCATTGATCAAAGTAATCGAAATTAATGGAAGAACACCGGATTACATTCGGGACCGTGTACCTTTTGAGCATTTAACACCACTGTTTCCGAATGAGAAATTTAACCTGACTGGGAATGGCCACGACAACCTTTCGACCCGCATCGTTGATCTCTTTGCTCCGATCGGAAAAGGACAACGCGGATTGATCGTAGCTCAGCCAAAGACTGGTAAAACCATGTTACTTAAGGAGATTGCGAATGCCATTGCAGCCAATAATCCGGAAGTATACATGATGGTTTTACTCATTGATGAACGACCGGAAGAAGTTACCGACATGGCTCGTCACGTAAACGCAGAAGTAATTTCGTCGACTTTTGACGAACCTGCTGAACGTCATGTAAGGGTTGCAGGCATGGTACTCGAAAAAGCAAAACGTTTGGTCGAATGTGGTCACGATGTTGTAATTCTGCTTGACTCAATTACCCGATTGGCCCGTGCATATAATACAGTTGCACCAGCTTCCGGAAAAGTATTATCCGGTGGTGTCGATGCCAATGCCTTGCACAAACCCAAACGGTTCTTTGGTGCTGCGCGTAACATCGAAGAAGGTGGTTCGTTAACTATTATTTCGACCGCCCTGACTGAAACAGGCTCGAAAATGGACGAAGTAATCTTCGAGGAATTTAAAGGTACAGGGAACATGGAATTGCAACTCGACCGTAAATTATCGAATAAACGTATTTTCCCTGCGGTGGATATCACCTCATCAAGCACACGACGCGAAGATTTGCTGATGAACAAAAACGTGCTTGACAAAACCTATATTCTGCGCAACTTCCTTAGCGATATGAACTCGGTTGAAGCAATGGAATTCATCTCCAATAGAATCATGAAAACCAATTCAGTAGAAGAATTTTTGGTTTCTATGAACGACCAATAAAAATCAGGAAAAAGAAATAAGGAAGCAGGAAAATCTTCGGCAAACGAACTTTCTCCTGCTTCTTTTTTATTTTTCCCTATCTCCTTTTTTATTTTAGGCCTAACTTGAAGTTGAAATTTGTAGAAGGTTGAACAGATTCGGCATCGATAAACTTTTTCAGAATACGTTTGACAATATTCGCAGTCATATTTTCACCTGAATAATCAATTAAAAACCGGTTAAATCCATTTTTCTCCAATTGGTTGCGGTAATGAAACAATGCCACCGGAATTGACGGATGAACGATTGTAATCCCATCTTTTACTGAAATCCTGAATTTCCGGTTTGCTTCATCAGCAAACGAGTTGTTTCCGTGATTTATTTTAACCGGCATTCTGGAATAAAACAATTCGGGATAAAAATACAGCGGGACAATTCCTTGTTTATTGCTCATCGACAGCAAATTATCCAGATCGTTTTCATACGGATAGATAAACTCAGCTATCTTTTCGTCGTGTAACAGACGTGCTGAAGAATCATTTAAAACATATACATTTTCGTTACAACTAACCTTCGCCCCTTGAGGAAGAAGCAGCTTTTGCGACAACTGGCTGATGAAAAAGTGGTTAAATCCAGCAGCAAAAAGCTTTGCACCCAAGTCCCTGTAAAAAATCAGGTGTTTCTCTGAAATAAATTTCGGAAATTCAATCCTGATTTTTTGCTTATTTTGCTGATAAACTGACGACTGCAAATCAAATTTTTTCCAATCTGATCGCTTATACGAAAGAATTACAGCATCGTAATCGTCAAAACGTAGTTTGGGCAACCATTCCGGACTTCCAATCCGGACAAACAACATCGGTTTTTGCAACTTACCGCCGTCAAACTGAAGTCCCCAGCGTATCTCTTGCTTTTTTATTGGAGCTTTTTTCAACTCAGGAAGAGAATTTACATTTCCCAGACGAGACGAAAAACTCTGATTTTTAACCCGTACCAGCAACACATCGTCACCTTTGGCTACTCTTCTTGCCAAATCAGAAGGTACTTGGTAGACAGTTCCTTTCCGGATA
>Ga0302296_1002444_pt1 | contig 12521 bp, 10 predicted proteins | sample III_Fen_N3_1_FD_194546 | JGI IMG/M metagenome (GOLD analysis project Ga0302296, IMG submission 194546) | Peat permafrost microbial communities from Stordalen Mire near Abisko, Sweden - III_Fen_N3_1 | ecosystem: Environmental > Terrestrial > Soil > Wetlands > Permafrost | place: Sweden: Abisko... | reverse complement strand
ATCTCTTTCGCTTTCTCATAGCCATTAGCTTTCAGCAACACGGAACGAGAAGCAAGTTTGGTATAAAAACGAGAGATATAGTCATCAATCATGCGTTTAGTTGTAAAACGTGGAGTGATTTGAGCTAGTGAGTTTTTAATAACCTGAATCCACTCTGGCGAATAACCTTTGGTATTCTTCGCAAAATAAAGCGGGATTATTTCATTTTCCAACATACTGTAAATAGTTGCAGCATCCAATTGATCTTGATGCACATCATTTTCATAAGTACGTTTTTCAGTCAATGCCCAACCAGCACCTTTTACATAACCTTCTAACCACCAACCATCAAGTACTGAGAAATTCAACACTCCATTCATTTGAGCTTTTTCGCCTGAAGTACCTGAAGCTTCTAAAGGACGAGTAGGTGTATTTAGCCAGATATCAACTCCGCACACCAGACGTTTTGCCAAACGCATGTCATAATTTTCAAGGAATATAACCTTCCCAAGGAACTGCGGCATACGGGATATCTCAATGATTCGCTTAATCAAACCTTGTCCACCACCATCTGCAGGGTGAGCTTTTCCGGTAAATAAGAATTGAACTGGATGAAGCGGATCGTTTACTATTTTTTCTAATCGTTCTAAATCAGTAAATAATAAGTGAGCACGTTTGTAAGTCGCAAAACGACGACCAAAACCAATGATCAATGCATTTGGGTTAATTGCTTCAAGTACAGAAACTATACGGGAAGGATCTCCTTGATTTTTTAACCAGTTTTCACGGAACTGATCTTTAATATAATCAATAAGCTTAATTTTCAGGTTCATGCGTGTATGCCATATCTCCTGATCAGGAATTTTATACACACCTTCCCAAATTTTCATATTCGACTGATCGGCATAAAACGCTTTCGTAAAATACTTTTCATAAATAGCTTTCCAGTCGGAAGAAGTCCATGTAGGTAAGTGAACACCATTGGTTACATAGCTAACGTGCAATTCTTCAGGAAAATAACCTTTCCAAATCGGATTAAACATTTCTTGCGAAACTTTACCATGCAACCAGCTTACACCGTTGACCTCCTGGCAAGTATTACAAGCAAAAGTACTCATACTGAATTTTTCATTATGATCTCCGGGATGTTCACGTCCCATGTCAATAAATTCATCCCAGTTTAATTGCAATTTTGAAGGATATTCACTCATGTATTTTTGGAACAAGCTTTCTTCAAAACTATCATGACCTGCAGGAACTGGTGTGTGAACGGTGTATAAAGAGCTTGCACGAACAATTTCCAAAGCCTGATTAAACGAAAGTTTCTTATCTGAAATTAAATCAACCAGTCGTTGTACGTTAATCAATGCCGCATGACCTTCATTACAGTGATAAACTTCTTTCTCAATTCCTAATTTTTTAAGAGCCAGAATACCACCTATTCCTAACATTATCTCTTGTTTCATACGATTTTCCCAATCGCCACCATAAAGTTGGTGTGTTATTGAGCGATCGTATTCGCTATTCATATCATTATCTGTATCGAGCAAATAGAGTGCTATTCGTCCTACAGAAACCTTCCAGAGATAAGCATAAACTGAACGTCCGGGATATGGAACCTCTACTACAATCGGTTCATCATTTGCATCCTTCAATTGTTTGATAGGAAGATTATTGAAATTTTGTGCTTCATAAACAGCTACCTGCTGTCCATCTACTGAAAGTGATTGAGTGAAATAACCATAACGATATAAAAATCCAATGGCAGTCAAATCAACATTACAATCACTTGCTTCTTTTAAATAATCTCCGGCAAGTACACCTAAACCGCCGGAATAAATTTTCAACACCTCAGTAAGACCATATTCCATACTGAAATAAGCAACCGATGGAGTTGTAGTATTTTTAGGAACGTTTATATAAGATTGAAAATCATCATAAACGGTATCTACTTTCTTGATAAACTCAGCATCCTGACCCATAGCAACCAGCTTTTCGTAGTTCAAGATATTTAGTAACAAAACAGGATTTGAAGAAGCTTCACTCCAGGCTTTTTTATCTATTTGACGGAATAAGCTTTTGGCATTACTATCCCAGGTCCACCAAATATTTTGTGCAATTTCGTCCAATTTACTTAAACTTACCGGTAAATGTGATTTTACAGTGATTTCCTTTAAATTTTGCTCGTTTACATTATTAACTTTAATTTTCATAAGACTTTATCTGTTTAGTAACTAATACGTTATTCTATAATAATTTTACTGGATTAACTTTTTCAGCTTTATTTAATAAATTACAATACAAAAATAAACAAAATATGAGATGAATTGATATTTGACAAATTAAAAGAAACGATATTCATTTCAAACGATTGCAGGCGAACCTGATCTTCTCTCACATTTATAACACCTGAGAATAATCAAAAATTAAATCTTTTATTTTTTTTTATTCAAAGCTATATGATAAGCTTTATCGTAAAAATGTATAAAATGCTTCCACAGAGCTTTTTGAGCTATCACAGAAGCCTTTTTACGAACAGTTTTGATTTCATCTTCATCGCAAGCAGCAAATTCACAAATCATATCAGCTATCTGCTTTGCAACCAAATATCCATTATAATCTGAACGATGAATCACTCCCACTCCACTTTTCACATCTTGTGGCGTATGAGAAACCCACTGACCAAAACCAGACAAATCAGTTGTGATGGTTGGAACTGCAAAGGCTACACTTTCGAGAGGAGTATAACCCCAGGGTTCGTAATAAGATGGGAACACCGTCAAATCCATACCAATTAATAAATCGTAATATGATTTATTGAAAATTCCATCGGATTCACTCAGATATGAAGGCACAAAAATGATTTTTACCGATTGCGATTGTTGATTATCAAAATGGAACCAATGAATAGCTGACATTACATTATCATTATAATAATCATATAGCTCGTGAGTAGTAAATCTATTGGATGAATTAAATTTAATTTCAGGATGAACTAAACAGGAAACCAAATCCAGGCGCGGACCCTTAATATGACCCGGAACCATAATAAATACAACAATTTCCTTAGACAGGTCCTCTTTCTCAGACAACATTTTCAGTGATTCCAAAAAAGTATCAATACCCTTATTTTTATATTCATACCTGCCTGCGGTACTCACCAATAATGCATCCGGAGATAATTCATACCCAAGCAATGTTTCAGCCACTTTACGCAAAGTAGCACGAGCATCTTTTCTTTTTGCTGTGAATTCTTTTCCCTTTGGAACAAAATCATCTTCAAATCCATTGGGAGTTATTATATCAGGCTTTTTATCAAGCAATTGTTCACATTCCAGACCTGTAATTTCACTCACCGTTGTAAAACAATCGACAGTATGAGCCGCTATTTTTTCAGTAGAATGTTTGGATACCATATTTAGCTCGTAAGCCATTTGGTCACCATTATATTCTGACAGATAATCGTACAAAGGTTTATGATTCCCCGCAATAGAACGACCAATAGAAGTGGCGTGGGTAGTGAAAAGTGTTGCAACAGCAGGAACCTGTTTTTGAATGTAGAATGCACCAAAAGTAGTCATCCATTCATTAAAATGCGCAACCACCTGGTTATTATCAGATAATTGAAAGAAACGATAATAACTCTCAATAATTATACCTGTTGCATAACCAAACATTGATGATTCATCATAATCGCCATAAGCCGCAATGGAATTAACTCCGACAAGCTCCCATACACGAGCATATATCTCGTTTTTCTGACTCATTAATGGCATAAAATCAACCAAAACCGCTATCGGTTTACCTGGTATATTCCATCTGCCAATACGGATCTTCAATTTATATTCACTGTCAGTAAACAACTTCCAGTCAGCGTATAAATCCGGAATTTCTTCAAATAAAGGATTGGATTTATCTAACCAAACATCAGGTCCTATAAATATTAACTTATCAGGGTGTGCTTGCTGTAAAGTAGCTGCACGAGTTGACAACACCGTATAGATGCCTCCAACCATATTACACACTTCCCAACTTGTTTCAAAAATATATTCTGGTTTCAATGTTTGCGACATGAATTGTTGTTTTAGAAAAATGATTGCAAAAGTAATACATTTCGTCCGATATTATTGTTAAACGCATATTTTATAGCTATTTCAAATAGCATTACAAGCTCATTTATATGTTTTAAAACATATAAATGGGCTATTCGGGATTTTTTTGGAAGATAAAAACCACTGTGGGTAAACAAAAAAAATGAATTATCAAGAAAAAACACCAATAAAAAAATCTTATTATTATCTTAAATCAATGGGTTGTGAAGAAATAATTTTCAGTAACAAGATTGTAATAACAAAAACCCAAAACTCTATTGTAAAAAGCATCATTTTATCAGTAATAATATGTATTTTTATTGTCGAATCGGATGTTAATTATTAATTCTTCATTATCAAACAGTTAATTAAGTATGGGAGCCAAGAAAAATTTTGTTTTAGACACAAATGTCATTTTACACGACTACAAATGTGTCCATAATTTCGAAGAAAATGATATTTACATTCCAATAGTGGTGCTAGAAGAGTTGGATCATTTCAAAAAGGGAAACGAACAAATTAATTTCAATGCAAGAGAATTTACGCGCGAGCTGGATTTGATAGCAGATGATCAGCTATTTTCAAAAGGAGCCAGCCTTGGAGTTGGAAAAGGAAAACTATTCATTATTACAGGTGGCGAATATCCTGAAATCATTTCAAAATCGTTTGTCGAAAAAACTCCTGATCATAGAATTCTTGCTGCTACTTACGTGCTGCGGGAAGAGAAAAAGAAGAACAGAACGATTTTAGTCAGCAAAGACATAAATTTGCGAATGAAAGCGCTTTCGCTTGGATTGGAAGCTGAAGATTATATCAACGACAAAGTTACCGACTTCAATGTTTTTGAAAAGAATTACGAGACATATGAAAATATCGCACCCGAATTAATAGACAGATTATATACAGGAGATGGCACTATTCCACTGGATGAACTCGATTTTGCGTCGGACATTGAACCTCAAGAATGTTTTATTCTGAAAAGTGTACGTTCAAGCGTATTGGCACGTTATAATCCCCAATTAGGTGTTGTGAAGCGGGTTGAGAAAGAACGCTCTTTTGGTATAGAACCACGAAATGCCGAACAAGCTTTTGCAATGAACGTGTTACTAGACGAAGATGTGAAGTTAGTTGCTCTCACTGGAAAATCAGGAACCGGCAAGACCTTATTAGCTCTTGCAGCTGCATTGCAAAAAAACGAAGCTTACAAACAAATACTATTGGCAAGACCAATTGTTGCTCTGGGTAACAAAGACCTTGGATTTTTGCCCGGAGACGAAAAGCAAAAAGTAGCTCCCTATATGCAGCCTTTATTCGACAACCTGAATGTAATTAAGCATAATTTTTCATATCAGGGCAAAGAAATCAGACTGATCGAAGAATTACAACGTAATGAGCAACTGGTAATTGAGGCATTAGCTTATATTCGCGGACGAAGTTTGAGTGAAACATTTTTTATCATAGACGAAGCTCAAAATCTGACTCCTCACGAAGTAAAGACAATTATTACGCGTGCAGGAGAAGGGACAAAAATCGTATTTACCGGTGACATTCAACAAATTGATTCTCCATATCTCGACATGTTTTCAAATGGATTGGTTTACATGATTGACCGTATGCGAGGACAAAACATTTTTGCTCATATTAATCTGGTGAAAGGAGAAAGAAGCTTTTTATCTGAGTTAGCGAGCGACCTTTTGTAAAAAACTAAAGAAGTATAATGTAAGTTTATTGTTAAAAAAATGACGCTTACATTATACTTCCGTGTTATGATTATGAAACAAACCCACTAAGGTTCAAAAAAAATCAGACAATTACTCAGCTATTAAACAAATCACTCCTTCAACTGGTTTTAGTTCCTATTAAAAAGTATTTATGACTAATCAAGCCGAAATTACGAATAAACTTGCTACTGAAAATATTGGCAAACTCATATGGACTTATTCGCTTCCGGCAATTGTAGGAACTGTCGTCATGTCTTTATATAACATTGTCGATAGGATTTTTATTGGTCAGGGAGTAGGTCCGTTAGCTATATCAGGGTTAGCGTTAACCTTCCCATTTATGATTTTACTTATGGCTTCAGGCATGTTAATCGGGGCCGGTTCTGCTGCAAGGATTTCTATCACTCTGGGTGAAAACAACAAAGAAAAAGCAGAAAAGATTCTTGGCAATGCATTCACTCTAACCTTTATAATATCCGGTACTGTCATTATTCTTTCGTACATCTTCATGCATGATTTATTACAACTATTTGGAGGTACAGAGAAGACAACAAAATATGCCGAAGATTTTATGCGGGTTATTATTCCTGGAGGTATTTTTTCAGCATTAAGCTATGGATTTAATAATATCATGCGAGCCTCCGGTTACCCACACAAAGCCATGTATACCATGATTATTTGTGCAGTACTTAATGCAATACTTGCTCCGATTTTCATTTTCGGGTTTCATTGGGGTATTCAGGGAGCAGCGCTTGCCACAAATATATCATATATCGTTGGCTCTATATGGGTTTTGGCTCACTTTCTTAAACCAAATTCCAACATTCGTTTTCACAGAAAAAACTTTAAACTGGAAAAAGATATAATTCTATCTATTATAAGTATTGGACTTTCTCCATTTAGTATGCAATTGGCGACTTGCTTTGTAGTTATATTAGTGAACACTACACTGATCCATTACGGGGGAGATTTGGCAATTGGTGCATTTGGTATTATAAACAGCGTAAATACGTTGATTATTATGATTATAATTGGATTAAATCAAGGCACGCAGCCAATTGTCGGTTATAATTATGGAGCAAAGAAATTTGATAGGATGTTTAAGACCTTGAAATATGCGATAGCGATTGGAACTTGTATTACAACTTTAGGTTTTATTATTGGAACATTTACGCCCTCAATAATGGCAAAGCTTTTTACACGGGATGCAGAATTACAAGCTATAGCTGCAAAAGCTTTACAAATATCTGTTATAATGTTTCCAATTATTGGTTTTCAAATAGTAATCACCAATTTTTTTCAATCAATAGGTAAAGCAAAAATCTCGATTTTTTTAAGTCTGACGCGTCAGTTCTTATTTCTGATTCCTTGCTTGTTGATTCTTCCTCCTGTCTTCGGGCTTACCGGAGCCTGGTCTGCCATGCCGGTTTCGGATGGACTAGCGTCAATAGTAGCAATTATTACGATTTTATTTTTTGTGCGAAAGTTTAAATCCAAATCAATTAAAACCTGATAAAAAAAAAGAGAAAACCAATAGATTTTCTCTTTTTTCATATTTTTTAATTGGGTTTACTTTTGCACTAAAACCCATGCATCAGGAAATCTGTTTGAAATTTCTTTAATACGAGCGTGAGCTTGATTGTAATCATTATACGATGAAATAAGAACGCGATACATTCCTTTTTCATTTATAACGATTAAAGCTTTGTTTCCTTCTGTTTTCAAGTTTGATTGCAAACCTTTTGCGTTGGTTTGTTTACTAAAACTTCCAACAACTACGTGATATTTATACTTTAGCGATCCGGCTTCACCATCTACTAAACTAAAATTTTCATTACGTGTTACTTCATTCTCGCGTACTGTCGTTTTTTCTTCAGATTCAGTTGGGGCTGAAAAAGTTGAAGTTGTAGGTGCAACAACAGTTGAATTTTTCGGAGCAGAAGCCTGTATATTTGCTCCAGCTGGTATTTCAGCTATTTTTTGTTTAGTTTTACAAGCCGATGTAGCCACAATTACTACGGCCAATGCCAGAGTTAAACGGATTGATTTCATTTTCTTATTTATTTATATGATTGTAAATTTATCGAAATTTCCTGTTTTTAAAGATATCACAAACTCGGAAGAGTCAGTTTACTTACTTATTTTTTCAATTGCTTCATTTGAAGTGCAAAGATGATAAGAAAAACGCAGTTAAACAAGAGTATCTATAAAATTTACAAAAAAAACACAGAACAGTTCAAACAAAAGGCGTCTTAACGACGTTCTAAGATTAGAAAAATAAAGTTCATATAATTCATTAACTAATAAAACAAACAAGTCATGAAATTTTCATTGCCCGAATTACCTTATGCACAGAGCGCATTGGAACCAATTATCAGCGAAAAAACAATAAGTTTTCATTATGGTAAACATCATCAAGCCTATGTAAACAACCTGAATGGATTAGTTGTAGGAACCGAATTTGAAAATTCAGATTTAGAATCAATTGTAAAAAAATCTGAAGGACCAATATTCAATAATGCAGCCCAAATCTGGAATCACACATTCTATTTTCTATCATTAACACCTAACAAAGGAAGCGTTCCCAGCGACAAATTAGCCAAGGCAATAGATGCTGCATGGGGTTCACTTGATAACTTTAAGGCAGAATTCAATAAAGCCGCCGTATCTGTATTTGGTTCAGGTTGGGCTTGGTTAGTAAAAGATGCAGAAGGCAAACTATCAATTGTAAAAGAAAGCAATGCCGGAAATCCTATTACACGTGGCTTATCTCCGATTTTGACATTTGATGTTTGGGAACATGCCTATTATCTTGATTATCAAAATCGCCGTCCTGACTATGTTACTGCCTTATGGGATTTAGTTGACTGGAAAACAGTTTCTGAAAGATATTAAAATACGCATAAAAACAACTATTTATAAACGCGGAATGAATAAATTTTCATTCCGTTTTTTTAATGTTTTTTTTGAAACAACTTCAATAACACTTCTGTTTATTAAGAAATAGAGGCTTTAACGTTAATAAATATGACTAAATATTCATTTTCCTAAAAATCGACTAGCCTTTGTACTGAAATGTTTCAAAAAAATTATCTTTGCAGTCGAATTTCAAAGAATTACTATTGAAATTAAACCAGAATTTCAAAAACAACATTAGATTAATTGCGCAAATGAAAAACTTATCTCTCATTATTAATGCCGTGTTGGCAGTAGCTATAGTAGTTCTTTTTGTTTTAGTATTAAGCAACAAATCAAATTCAGCTACAAAGCAATCTACAACAGGGAAGGATCAGGTAATATCCGGTAAGTTACCTATTGCATATGTCAATATAGATTCTTTGTTATTACATTATCAGTTCGCTAAAGATGCCAATGAATCATTAATTAAAAAGCAAGAAGACTCTCGTGCTACAATTAATTCAAAAGCTGTTCAATTGAAAGGCGAAATGGATGAGTTCCAACGAAAACTGAACAATAATGCTTTCCTAAGTCGGGACCGTGCTGAGCAAGAACAAGCTCGCTTGCAAAAAAAACAACAAGATTTACAAGAACTTGATGGCAATTTAAGCAAGCAATTAGTACAGATTCAACAAAAAATGAGTGAGCAATTACGTGATACTATCAACGCATTTATGAAAGAGTTCAACAAGGAACATAAATACCAGTTGATAATAAGCAACACGTCAAGCGACAACGTATTATATGCTGAAAAAGGATATGACATTACACTTGAAGTAACAAAAGCGCTTAACGAACGTTACGTCGCAAAGAAGTAACATTCCCAAATAGCTGACATAAAAAAAGCGCAATTCTAAAAATTTAGAATTGCGCTTTTTTTATGTCAATTTTATTATTTTGTTGATTCACCCCGGAATGACAGAAAGAAAGTAGAAAGAGCATAAATCAAAAGCAACACTACCCATGTGTTAGAACCTGCAAACATAAAATAAGCAGCTAATCCAAGGGCGAGACTAGCCAGAAATCCACTGGCACCAAGCCGACGCTGACGTCTTCCGGCATTCTTATTATCCAACGCACTTTTGGCTTGCAAAAAAATCAGCAAAACAGCTCCCGCCGAAAATATGTATGGAGCGTAAGTTATATCGAAAAGTTTAGTAAAAGCACCTATAAGGGTAAGCGTTCCGGCAGAAATAAAAAGGAATTTCGAGGTTTGTTTATTATTCATTCTTTAATTATAAAAATATCTTCATTTTCTTTTTTCATGAAATAATGTTCACGTGCAAATTTCTCCAGATTTTCATTGCTCGACTGAAGCTCGATTTTCTTTTGTCTGGTTGTTTTTATTTCGTCCTGATAAAACTTCAATTCTTTTTCCATCTGTACAATCCTGCGGTGTGATTGCCAACGATGAATAAAACTATGCTCGTCGAAAAAAGTGACAAGCACAGTAAAAATCAACAAAACAATAAGATATTTATTCAAGAATATCTTTCTGAGTTTATTTCCTTTTGTTTTAAATTCCGACATAATTTCAATCAAACCTGGATAAAAAAAGACTTAGCCCATGTGCCAAGAAAGTTCGCATTTGATTGACAAAGGTAAGCAAATATTACGTTCATCCTTTTTTTTCAGAAATCTTTTTTTTGTGCAAACTGTACCATGTATTTTCAGTATATTTGCATTCAAAAGCAGAAAAAGATTTCGATTTATGGAAAATTTCATTGTTTCGGCACGCAAATATCGCCCTTCAACGTTTAACTCGGTTGTAGGTCAATCATCATTGACTGTGACCCTTAAAAACGCCATAAAGAGCAATCATTTGGCTCATGCCTATTTGTTTTGCGGACCTCGTGGAGTAGGAAAAACCACTTGTGCACGTATTTTTGCCAAAACCATAAACTGCCAAAATCTCACTGCCGATTTTGAAGCTTGCAATGAGTGTGAATCGTGCGTTTCGTTCAACGAACAACGGTCATACAATATCCACGAACTTGATGCTGCGTCTAATAATGGTGTTGACGACATTCGTTCCCTGACTGATCAGGTGCGCATACCGCCGCAAATTGGGAAGTATAGCGTTTATATCATTGATGAGGTTCACATGCTGTCGCAAGGTGCATTCAACGCTTTTCTGAAAACGCTTGAAGAACCACCTGCACATGCTATTTTTATTTTAGCTACTACTGAAAAACACAAGATTATCCCTACTATTCTCTCGCGTTGCCAGATATACGATTTCAATCGCATAACGGTAGCTGACACGGTAAAACACCTGCAAATGGTGGCCGAAAAAGAAGGCGTAACCGTGGATGTGAATGGACTGAACGTGGTGGCTCAGAAAAGTGATGGTGGAATGCGTGATGCATTATCCATTTTCGACCAATTAGTCAGTTTTTGTGGTAACAATATCACCTACCAAGGGGTTATTGAAAATCTGAACGTACTCGATTATGAGTATTATTTCCGGTTAGTGGAAGCATTTCTGAAAGGTGAAGTGAGCAAAACATTGCTCATATTCAACGAGGTTCTCAATAAAGGCTTTGATGCGCATCATTTTATTACCGGACTCAGTTCTCACCTGCGCGACGTGCTGGTAAGCAAAGACCCGCAAACCATAGCTCTGCTGGAAGTGGGTGCCGACATTGGCGAACGCTATAAAACTCAGGCTCAAAGTTGCACGCCCGATTTTCTTTTTCAGGCGTTGAAAATAAGCAACGATTGTGATATTGATTACCGACAAAGTAAAAATAAAAGATTGCTGGTTGAACTGGCTTTAATTCGTCTGTGCCAACTGACGGATGAAAAAAAAAAGTCCATACTAATTGACGAGAAGCCTACGCCGATTCAAAAAATATCGGTGGCAGCTCCTGTGCCAACCAATAATACTGCTGCTCATACTTCACCAGCCGTTCAGGCAGCACCAGCTCAGCGACCGGTTGTAACTCCAAGACCTAAAGAAACTGTTACAGACGCTAAACCAAGCTTCGCTCGTCCCGGGAGCATTTCTATCTCAGCACCTGTTATAACTACACATCAACCAACAGAAAGCAGTAATGAAGTTGTTTCAGAACCAGCAATCAGCTTAAATCAGGAATTTACAGAAGATGAGTTGTTGCAAGCCTGGCAACGGTTTGCCGAAACTATCCCCGAACAAGGACGCATGGCAAGTCTGTTCCTGAGTACTTATCCGAAACTGACCTCAAAAACCTCATTCGAAGTTACCGTAAGCAATATATTGCAGGAAAAAGAATTGAAACGGCTTCAACAGGACATTCAAAGCTTTATTCATATTCAGCTTGAGAACTCACAGGTAAGAATGACTATTAAGGTCATGGAAGAAACTGCCGTACAACGAGCCAATTCGCCTGAAGACCGCTACAGAATCATGGCAGAACAAAACCCGGCACTGGATATTTTAAAGAATGGATTGCAATTGGAAATTGACTAAGACAAATAACAATTGACAATTTGTAATTCACAATTAAATTATTTCACAGCCTAATTCGCCTCACTTGCGTTATTAACGCAGACACTATTTTTTATATTCATGCTTACCCAAGCTGAACAAATGCAACAAGAGCTGCCTCCAACCGGAAACAGCTCTTATTTATTCATGTTGTAATTGTTAGATACGCAATGCATTGCGCCTCTACGGTACAATATTATTATTCCACTACTTTTTTCATAGCAGTCATGGCAGCACGAAGCTCGGCTCCACAAATTTCGATAGAATGATTACGGATAGCCGCATTCACTTTTACTAATTCAA